>Ga0182024_10004618_pt1 | contig 31503 bp, 22 predicted proteins | sample P32metaG_FD_120480 | JGI IMG/M metagenome (GOLD analysis project Ga0182024, IMG submission 120480) | Permafrost microbial communities from Stordalen Mire, Sweden - P3-2 metaG (Illumina Assembly) | ecosystem: Environmental > Terrestrial > Soil > Wetlands > Permafrost | place: Sweden: Stordalen...
CGCATCCAAATGCAGGCCCGCGTCGAGAAGGACTCCCGCGAGGATCTCGCATGTCGCCGCCGAGGCTCCGTCCACGAGATTAATCGCGGCATACCCCGGATTGGACAGATGATGATCGATGTTCGCCGCCGGTGCGGGAAATCGTACCGCCAGCCGCTCTCCCGCGCGCTTGTGGTCGGCGCAATCCAGGAATACGGGGAGCCAATCCACCTTGCTCGCCAGGGCTTCGTCGGTGCGGATAAAGACCTCTCCACTGCTGAGGAACTGCAGGCGCCGCGGAACGGCATCGGCGTTGACGCAAACGACATCCAATCCCAGGCCCTTCAGGACCCGGGCGAGAGCCACCTGAGCTCCGATGCAGTCTCCATCGGGCCTTGCGTGTCCGACGATCGCCACGCGCTTCCCGGTAAGGGCTTCGATCAGCCGGCCGAAATCAGCCGCAAAGTTCGGGTAGAATTTTTCCACGATCAAGTTCGGTCCGGCCGGGCGGGATTTTTGGAGTCCGCTTGCTCGATCTCGTCCAACAGCTGGAGGATGCGCACGCTGCGGGCCGCGGACTTGTCGAGCAGGTACTCAAACTTTGGAAGGTACTTGAGAACGATGCGGCGGCCCAGCTCCTCCCGGATCGCCGGGGCCTGCCTGCGCAGCCACCGCATCCGATCTTCGGCATCGTCGTCGCTGCCGACGACCGAGACAAATACGCGGGCATCCCGCAGGTCCGGCGCCACGCGCACTTCGGTTATCGTGAGCGCGACCGCTTCCGTCTGATAACGCCGGCGCAAAATCTCGCTCAGCTCGCGCTGGACGAGTTCGTTGATGCGCACCGTGCGGTTTGACATGGGACGAAGGCGGCAAAGGGCCGGCGAACACTGGCCGTCATAGCGAGGCCCTGACTTTTTGGATCTCGTAGCACTCAATGACATCGCCGACTTCGTAGCCATTGAAATCGTCGAGCTTGACGCCGCACTCGAGGCCCGCGCGCACCTCGTTTGAGTCGTCCTTGAAGCGCTTGAGGGTTGCGACCTTGCCCTCGTGGATGATTTCGCGTCCGCGGCGCAGGCGGGCCGCGGCATTCCGGCTGATCTTGCCTTCCGTGACGAGGCAGCCGGCGACGAAACCCTTGGCCAGCGGGAATGTCGCCCGGACCTCGGCCGCCCCGAGCTTCGTTTCCTTCAGGTCCGGCTCGAGCAGATCGGCCATCATCTCGCGCACTTTGTCGCCCAGTTCGTAAATGATTTCGAAAGTTTCGATGCGGACTCCGTGATGCTTGGCCAGCGGGGTCACCCCGTTTTCGAGCTTTGTATTGAAGCCCACGATGACGGCGCCCGAGGCCCCGGCCATGAGGACGTCGTTCTTCGTCACGAGCCCGACCTCGGCCGAGACGATTTCGAGCTGAACTTTCGTTGTCTTTATCCCGTCTAGAATATTTCGCACGGCCTCGGCGGAGCCAAAAACGTCGGTTTTCACAATGAGCTTGAGCACGCGCTGCTGGGTCGCGGCGATGTTCGCGAAAAGCTGTTCGACCGAAACTTCCTTCGGCGCCACGGAGCCCGCGTCTATTCTCAGGCGCTCCTGCTCTTCCTCGGCCAATTGCTCGGCGTCGCGCGCATTCTTTGCCGCCCGGACCGGCGCGCCGCTCTCCGGGGTCCCGGACCAGCCGATCACGCGAACGGGGGTCGCGGGCAACGCTTCCTTGATCGCCTCGCCCTTGTCGTCATACATCGCCCGGACGCGCGCCCAGTGCGGACCGGACACGAGCGCATCGCCCACGCGCAGCGTGCCGCGCTGCACGATCAGGGTGGCGAGCGGCCCGCGGCCGACATCGACCTGGGATTCGATGACCACGGCAGCCGTTTCGCCCTTTGGATTGGCCTTCAATTCCAGGACATCCGCCTGAAGGAGGAGCATCTCGAGAAGCTCGTTGATTCCGGTTCCCTTGGTCGCCGATACCGGCACGGTGATCGTCTCACCGCCCCAGTCCTCGGGCGCGATCCCGCGCTGCTGCATTTGCGCCTTCACCTGGTCGAGATTGGCGCCCTTGACATCGATCTTATTGACCGCGACGACCAGGGTGACTTTCGCGTTGCGGGCATGCTGGAGCGCCTCGTCGGTCTGCGGCATGAATCCGTCATCGGCGGCTACGACGAGGACTGCGATGTCCGTGACCGAGGCTCCGCGCGCGCGCATCTTGGAGAACGCGGCGTGCCCCGGGGTGTCCAGGAAAGTGATCTTTCGGCCGTTGAACTCGATCTGATAGGCGCCGATATGCTGCGTGATGCCGCCCGCCTCCCCGGCGGCGACACTGGTCTTTCGGATGGCGTCGAGCAGCGTCGTTTTCCCGTGATCGACGTGTCCCAAAATGCACACAACCGGCGGGCGCGGGACGAGATTGCGGGTCTCGTCCTCGTCGGGCTTTTTCTTTTCGCGTTCCTTCTGCGCCTGCTGCTGGACCGAAGGATCCCCACGGTGCTTGACCTCGAGGACGAACCCGTGCTTCTCCGCGATCTTTGTCGCGACGGTCTCCTCAAGCGACTGCGTGATCGAGGCAAAAATGCCCATCTGCATCAGCTCCGAGATCAGCTGGAACGGCCGAAGTCCCAAGATGGACGCGAAGTCGCGCACGACGACGGGCGGCTTGAAATGGATGATCTTGACATCGCCCTGCAATGTCACGGTGGCCCCGGACGCCGAGTTCGGCGAAGCGGGGGGCTGCAAAGTTTTTGCCGGCGGCGGCTTGGGCTGTGAAACGGGCAACGGAGGGGGCGCCGAAACCGGCGCCGAAGCGGCCGGCGGTTCGGCGGGCTTTGCCGCTGCGAGAGGCGTTTCGGCCGGTTTGGGTGCGGCATGCACGTGGGCCCGGGCGGCCGCGGGCGGCGGCTCGGCAGACGGCCTCGGCGGCGACTTCGGCGCGGGGCTGACCGGAGCCGGTTTCTGAATGGCGGGCGCTGTCTTGGGCGATGCTACCGGAGGGGGCGCGAATGCACCTGGCCACGGCGGGGGTGCCGGGGCCTTTACGGCCGGCCGCGGGGCCGCCGCCGGTGCGGGTCGCGGAGCAACCGCAGGCGCCTGGACCGCCACCTTTGCAGCCGCTGCGGCTTCGTGCTCGCGGGCAATGTCATTGGCCGTTTTGACAAATATGCCAGCCGGATGCCGCAATTTCGGCGGTTCAACAACCGCCGGCGCGGGAGGAGGGGCGGCGGGCGCCTCCGCCGCGGCCTTGGCGGCAAACTCCTTCTCGATCTCCTCTTCGTAAATCTTGCTGACCGTGCTCGACACCGATTTTGTATCCGCCGCCACGTAGCCGCGCGCTTTGAGCAAGGCCAGCATGTCCTTGCCCTCCATGTTGTGCCGCTTAGCTAGTTCGTGGATACGGATGCTCATTCGGTGACTCAGAAGCCTTTTGTTTGCCCCTCAGGATCCAACCCGGGTGATGATTTCCTTGGCTTCATCGGCGGTAAAGCCGCCGCCGACCAGGTCCTCAGCCGCAACCCCCTCGAAGGCCGCGGGTGAATTGATGCCCATGTCGACCAGGCGCCCGGCGATGGTCGGATCGAGGTTGAACGCCTTGACGAGCGAAGCCACGGCGTTGCCCCGGGGATCGTCCCCGGCCGCCTTGAACTCCTCTATATCCAGCCGCCAGCCGATGAGACGGGAGGTCAATCGCGCATTCTGGCCCTTGCGCCCGATCGCCACCGCGAGATCGTCCGTCGCCACCTTGAGGATTATCCGGTGGGTCTTCTCGTCGAGAGTGATGTCGCGGGGAACGGCGGGCTTCAGGGCTTCGATCACCATTTCCCTCGGGTCGGCAAAGTACTTGATGATGTCGATCTTTTCGCCGGCGAGTTCGCGGACGATGGTCTTTACCCGGGCGCCGCGGGCGCCGACGCAGGCGCCGTCCGGATCGACCTTCGGATCGGAGCTGGTGACCGCGATTTTTGTCCGGTAGCCCGGCTCGCGCGCAAAGGCCTCGATTTTGACCGTGCCATCCGCGATTTCCGTCACTTCGAGTTCGAAAAGGCGGCGCACAAACTTGGCGCTGGCCCGGCTGAGAATGATCTCCGGCCCGCGAGGGGTGTTCTCGATTTCCAGTAGAAGCGAGCGGATGCGGTCCCCGGGCTGGTACTCCTCACCCGGCATCTGCTCTTTCGCCGGCATGACCGCCTCGGCCTTGCCCAAATCGACGTAGATGTCGTTTCTTTCGCGCCGCCGCACGGTGCCCGTGACAATGTTGCTCACCTGATCCTTGAAATCGTCGTAGATGCGGTCCTTTTCGAACTGCCGGAGACGCTGCATGACCGCCTGGCGGGCGGTTTGAGCCGCGATCCGGCCCAGCGAGGAGGGATCGATCTCTTTTTCGACAAACTCGCCGATCAGGGCGCCCGGTTTGATCGCTTGCGCCTTCTCGACATGGATTTCCGTGCGCGGATTGCTGACCGAATCGACGACCTTGAGAAGCGACCAGGCATGCAATTGCCCATTCTTGGGATTGATCTCGATCTTAAGCTCCTGCCCGGAACTGACACCCTTCTGGGCCGCCGTCTTCAGCGCATTTGTAATCGTAGCGATCATGTCCGTTCGGGGAATACCCTTCTCCTTCTCCATGTATTCAAGGACGGATAGAATTTCGCTGCTCATAGTGTGTGGAAAAAAAAAGCGGGCCGCAGGGCCCACTCTTCTGCAAAGTGAGTTAAAGTGAGTCGGACAAACTACTCGGCGCGGTCAAACCTTGTCAAGCCGGTCTAGTCCCTGCGGCAGTGCAGTTTGGTTGAGGAATGTCCTTTCGGGTCGGAGCTGTTCAAGAAAAAGAAAACACCTCAGGCCTCCAGAATTGAAATCCACAGCTGGATTTCAATTCTGGAGGCCTGAGGTGTTTTCTTCCCTCACTTATGATCCCAGGGCAGCTTGATCGCCAGGCGCTTGTGGTTCCACACTTGGAACACTTCGAACATCTTCCCGGGGTTCAGGATGCCCCTCGGATCCAGCGCCCGCTTGACGGCCCGCATCGCCCCGATTTGGGCGGCGTTGTGCTGGATGCCGAGGAAGGGTGTCTTGGCGAGGCCGATTCCGTGCTCACCGGAAATCGCCCCGCCTAGTTCGACCACCGTTTCCATGAGCCTGCCGACCGCCCGTTCCGCAGCCCGGCGCTCCCCGCGATCCGCATCGTGGTACATGATGTTCACGTGCAAGTTTCCATCGCCCAAATGGCCAAAGGTGGGAATTGGGAGCCCGGAGTCGCGCCGGAGCCGGTCTAAAAACCGGGCAAACGCCACATACCGGCTCAGGGGCACGACAACGTCCTCGTTTAGCTTCGAGTCGCCGAGTTCGAACATTGCGCCCGAGCATTTGCGGCGGACTTCCCATAGCGATTCGGCTTCCTCATGGCTTCGGGCCGCGCGGTGCGCCGAGGCGTGCAGCCTGGCCCAAGCCAGCAACACAGGCTTTTGTTCCCTCACTTCGCTTTCGGACCCCGCAATCTCAAGGAGGACGACCGGACGGCCCGGCTGCCCTTTGAATACGGTGGCCCCTGTGGCCCGCTCCGCGCACAGGACCGAGTAGCGGTCCAGGAATTCGCAGATCGATGGTTGGATCCTTTTTTCAAAGAGGGCCCTGACCGCCCGGAATGCGGCCGTCTCATCGGAGAACGACGTCAGGAGCGTCCATCGCGCCGCCGGCTTTGGAATGAGTTTGAGAGTCGCATCGGTCACGATTCCCAACATCCCCTCGCTTCCGATCCACAGATCCCGAATATTGAACCCCGCCGAGAATTTCCGCGTGGCGGTGCCCCACTGTACAAACTCCCCGGTCGGCAAAAAGCCCTTGAGCGCGAGGACAAAGTCCCGCGTCACGCCGTACTTGCCTCCGTGCATTCCTCCGGCATTGCAGGCGATGTTGCCGCCGATCGTGCAATACTCCTTTGACGAGGGATCGGGCGGGTAAAACCAGCCGCGCCGTTCCGCCGCCCGGTGGATGTCGGCGATCCTCGCGCCCGCCTCCACTTCCGCAAGCCCCGCCACCCCATCGATCCGGATTTTATTCCAGCGGAGCAGATCGACCACCCACCCGCCCCGCGCCGGAGCCGCCGAACCGGTGAGCGAGGTTCCGCGCCCCCGCACGGTCACCGGCACGCGCCGCTTGTTCGCAAGCGTCAGAACCTCTCCCAGATCGCCCCGCGTCCGCGGGAAAATCACCGCTTCCGGCAAAAACGGAATCTTAAGAGCGTCAAAAGATGCCCCGCCGAGCGAAAGCCCGTCCGTTCGGACGACTTTCGGACCGAGGCGCCTGCGGAGCAGGCGGGTGGCGGCGGGATGGATCTTCATGATGCGTTCGGACTGCCGAATCACTGCACCAATCGATTGACAGTGCGAAGCATCTTTTTAAGGAATGCCAAATTCTCTGCAGATTCGGACACGTGTACCAGTATCGATTTGGACTTCCCAAGGGCGAGCCAAGCTTGTTCAATCGTCCCCCCAATGATCCGCGTTCTTCTCACCACGACTTCGTTCCAAGACACTCCGGGAACTCACCACGAACTCCTGCAAAAAGCCGGCTATGAGGTCGTGCCCGAGCGCGGGCCCCTTCCCGAGGCCCGGATGCTCGAATTGTCGGGTCAATTCGACGCGTTCCTCTGCGGCGACGATGCCATCACGCGGGCGGTGATCCAAAAATCCCTTCCCCGGCTCCGGGTGATAAGCAAGTACGGCATCGGCCTCGACAAGATTGACGTGAAGTCGGCCACCGAATTCAAAATCCCCGTCCTTTTCACCCCCGGCGTCAACCATACCACAGTTGCAGAACACACGTTTTGCCTGCTTCTCGCCGCCGTGCGCCACCTGATTCCGGAGGCGAATTATGTCGCGAAGGGCCAATGGAAGCGGCTGACGGGCCATGAGATCCTCGGAAAGACGATCGGAATCGTGGGCCTCGGACGGATCGGCAAGGAGGTGGCCATCCGCGCTCGGGCCTTCGGCCTCGCCATAATCGGCTACGATATTTACTGGCCGGACATGCTGACGACGGAACTCGGGGTCAAGCGTTACACCGACCTCAACGAACTACTGAAGGCCTCGGACATCGTTTCGCTCCACACAAACCTGACCGAGGAAACCCGGCACATGATCAACGCGAACACCCTCAAGCTCCTTCGCAAGGACGCCATCATCCTAAACTGCGCCCGCGGCGAACTTGTCGATACGGATGCGATCGTCGAGGCGCTGAAGGCCAATCGCATCGGCTCGTATTGCACGGATGTCCTCGACGTGGAGCCGCCGCCCCCGAACCATCCGCTCCTCGGGCTGCCAAATGCGATCGTCACGCCCCACATCGGCTCGCGAACGTACGAAAGCGTTCAGCGCCAGGCCACCTGTGCGGTCGAGAACCTGACGCTTTTCCTCTCCGGCAAGAAACCGCACGCCCAGGCGAATCTGAACTAACAGCCGCCCTTTCCAGGAATTCCTCAATCCTCTTCATCCCATGCCCGAAACCTACTTTGTCGTTCCCGAATCCCAGCACAACGCGCTCGTCGAAGCGGCCTATCGCCACCGCGGCTATCACGCCGACGAGTCGGCCGAGGCGGCCCGTTTTTGCGCGGAGGCCTCCCGCCACGGCATCCGCACCCATAACGCAATAAAAGCGCTCCATCTCGACCACCTGGTCGGAAGCGGATCGAAAGGCTGCGTCCCGGGCGCCAAGATCGAGGAGAGGCCCTCCCGTTTCGCGGCGGCGAAGATCTGGAATGCAAACAAGAAACTGGGGCAAGCGGTTGCCTACCGGGCGATGGACGAAGCCATGATGCTCGCCGACCGGTACGGGGTCGGCACGGTTTCGGTCGACAACGCCTTCCACTATCTTTGGGGCGGCGGATACGTGATGGGCGCCGCGAAAAAAGGGTATATCGCCTATACCAATTGCACGGCGGCAAAAGCGGAGGTCGTACCCTTTGGCGGACAGTATCCGACCCTCGGCACCAATCCGCACAGTTGGGGATTTCCGACGACCGATGCGGTGGGCTTCCCAATAGTGATCGATTGGGCAACCTCGGTCATCGCGTTCGGACGCGTGCAACAGCTCCAGCGCGAAGGAAAGCCCCTGCCCCCGATGGCTGCGGTCGACAGGGATGGCAAGCCGACGACCGATCCAAACGCTGTCGTCTCTCTTCTGCCCTTCGGCGGTCACAAGGGCTATGGCCTGGCGCTCATCGACGAACTCGTCGGCGCGCTGATCGGCGGTTCCCTGCCGACGTTGCGCAGCCGCTGGGCCGAAGACGGCGAAAAGCACTCCTGCACGTTTTTCTTCCAGGTGATACATCCCGAAGCCCTGAGCGCGGGCGAATTCGCCAAAGGGCGAACCCAGTCGCAGAACGTCAAGGCGGTTCTGGAAGACATCCTGGGCCATGGAAACGAGAAGGCGATGCTGCCCGGCCAGCCCGAGGCCGAGTTTGCAAAAAAGACGGCGGCTGCCGGAGGACTTCTATTCACGGAGGCGGAGATCGAGGCCTTCAACGAAATAGCCGTCGAAGCCGGGCAGAAGAAATGGCCGGCCGCCGATTTGAAAAAAGTGACGGTCTGACCCGCATAGGACGATGATCAGCGCTCTTCAAATCATCCTGCTCGGCCTCATCCAAGGGGCGGCCGAACTTCTGCCAGTCTCAAGCTCAGCCCACGTGATCGTTGCGGAAAAGCTGATGGGCATCGATCCCGTCAGCCCCGAGGCAACCTTTCTCCTCGTGATGCTGCACACAGGGACGATGTTTGCCGTCCTGGTCTATTTTTGGAAAAAATGGGCCGCGCGGTACTTTGCCGACACCGGTCGGCGGAGCGCCGTTCTTGCCCAGCTCGTCGTTGCGACGGCGTTCTCGGGCGCAATCGGCCTGGGCCTCAAATTCATTATTGAAAGAATGATCCTGGGGAGTGGCGCCAGTCCCGGCGAAGTGGAAGATCTATTCGGCAACGTGTCGTTGATCGGAGGAGGTTTGGCGGCTGTCGGCGTCCTGATTGCCGTGTCCGGGTTCATGCGACGCGACAGCGTCTCCGAATCGAAGGTTTCCATGGGTTCGGCAATTGGCATGGGCATCATACAGGGATTGATCCTGCCCATCCGCGGATTTTCCCGATCGGGGGGCACGATTTCTGTAGGACTGCTGGCCGGCAACGGGCGCGGAGAAGCCGAAGACTTTAGTTTTGCCCTAGCGGTTTTATTGACCCCGGCGATCGTTGCGCTCGAATTCGAGCGGCTCCTCAAATTGCATGCAGCCGAGACCCGGCCGCACCACCTCGCGCATCTTCTGGGACCCGGTTTGATCGGAATGGCGTGCAGTTTCGTCGCCGGGCTGCTCGCCCTGCGCATTCTCTCGCGGTGGCTCGAAAAAGGCCGCTGGCACTATTTTGGCATCTATTGTCTGGCCGCGGCAGCGGCGGTATTTGGGCTGTCGGCAGCGGGAATTTTGCAATGAAATCCGATTTTCGCATATCCCACGAAGCGCTGGCGCGCTCCGCTACAGTAGCGGAAGCCGCAAGGCTTTCGCGAAGCGCTACGTCCGCTACTATCCACCATGACCCTAAACATACGACCCTCCACTGAATGCAAATTCGACGAGATTTCTCTCGGCGAAATCATGCTCCGCTTCGATCCGGGTGAAGGCCGTATCCGGACCGCACGGGAATTCAAGGTCTGGGAAGGCGGCGGCGAGTACAACGTCGCCCGGGGCCTGCGAAAGTGCTTTGGACTGCAGACCGCCGTCTGCACAGCCTTTGTCGAAAACGACGTCGGCCGGCTTATCGAGGACTTCGTACTCGAAGGTGGCGTGGCGACGGACTATGTCCTTTGGCGCGCCGACGACGGCATCGGCCGTTCGGTTCGAAACGGGCTCAATTTTACCGAGCGCGGATTTGGAATCCGGGGCGCGGTCGGCATTCCCGATCGAGGCAACACCGCGGCAAGCCAGCTCAAGCCGGGCGATTTCGACTGGGAATCGATCTTCGGAAAGCTCGGCGTCCGCTGGTTGCATACGGGCGGAATTTTCGCCGCCCTTTCCGAATCGACCGCGGCCCTGACGATCGAGGCCGTGAAAGCGGCGAAAAAGCACGGGACCGTCGTCAGCTACGACCTCAACTACCGGCCCTCCCTTTGGAAGAGCATCGGCGGCCAAAAGAAGGCCCGTGAGGTCAACCGCGAGATCGCAAAGTACGTCGATGTCATGATCGGAAACGAGGAGGATTTTACCGCCTCGCTGGGCTTTGAGGTCGAAGGCGCCGACGAGCAGCTGAGTCATATCGAAACCGACGCATTCAAGAAGATGATAACGAAAGCGGTGGCCGAATTTCCCAATTTCAAAGTGGCAGCCACAACCTTGCGAAAGGTGATCACGGCGACGGTGAACGATTGGAGCGCCATCTGCTACACGGACGGAAAATTCTACGAGAGCCGAAAATACCCCGCATTGGAAATCTTGGACCGGGTGGGCGGCGGCGACAGCTTCGCAAGCGGCCTCATCTACGGCTTCCTCAAATCTGGCGATCCCCAAAAAGCGGTCGACTACGGCGCAGCCCACGGAGCTCTTGCTATGACGACCCCGGGGGACACCTCCATGGCAACCGCCAAGGAAGTCGAGAAGGTCATGGGCGGTGGCGGCGCCCGAGTAGTGAGATAGGATCTTATTGGGCTAGATATTAGTTACTTACGAATGACCGGATGACGGCCTCCGGGCCGTTTCAAGCCGGAATTTTGGCTCTGGGGATGGATCCGCACTGCGATCGCAAAAAGATATTCCAGAGGCCTCTTTATTTTCCCCAAGTTGTGCCGATTCCATGGGTTACGGCGACTTGTCCTATGCAACCGCCCGTCCCCATTCCATGTCCTCCACGCCCGCGCGGAATAACCGTATCCTCGTTATCGATGATAACCCGGCTATTCACACCGACGTGCGCAAGATCCTTTGCCCTGTCGTAAGCGAGGCGGCGGCTTCGTTTGCGGTGTTGGAAGGTGAGATACTGGGCGGAAGCGAAAAACCACGGCTGCCGGCGGCTGCGTTCCCGGTGGACTCCGCATATCAGGGCCGGGACGGACTCGAGATGGTCCTGAAAGCCAATTCCGAAGCAAGGCCCTATGCGATGGCGTTTGTCGATGTTCGCATGCCGCCCGGTTGGGACGGGGTCGAAACCACGATCCAGCTTTGGAAGGCTGCGCCCGACCTCCAGATCGTAATTTGCACGGCATACTCGGACTATTCCTGGGACGAAATGCTAGCCCGGGTCGGCGGATCGGATAAGCTTGTAATTCTCAAAAAGCCGTTCGATACGATCGAGGTACTGCAGCTCGCGAACGCGCTCACTGAAAAATGGAATCTTGTGCGCGCATCGCGCGCTCACGCCGACGATCTCGAGCGGCGCGTCCGAGAGAGAACGGCCGATCTCGAAGCGTCGAACGCGGCGATGCTCGTGGAGATTTCCCGGCGCGCAAAGGTGGAAGCCGATCTGCAACACGCCAAAGAGGCGGCCGAATTAGCCGACCGGGCGAAAAGCTCCTTTCTTGCGAACATGAGCCACGAGGTGCGCACGCCGATGAACGGGATCATCGGAATGGCGAACCTGCTTCTCAATAGCGACCTCACGGCCGAGCAGCGCGATTTCGCGGAAACCCTCAGCCGCAGCTGCGATTCGCTCCTGACGATCATAAACGACATCCTGGACTTCTCCAAGATTGAGGCCGGGCACATGGCGCTGGAGTCGATAGACTTTGACTTGGCGGAGTCCCTCGAGCTGGCGATCGACCTTCACGCCGATACCGCTTCCCGGAAGGGCATCGAACTTGTAATGGACATCGATCCGGCCGTGCCGCGGTTGGTCCAGGGCGATCCCATGCGCCTCCGACAGGTCGTCCTCAATCTGCTTGGCAACGCGGTCAAGTTCACATCCCAGGGCGAAGTCATCCTCGCCGTCTCCCTCGTTCAGGCCGATTCGGAGCGGGTCTGCCTGCGATTCGAGGTGGTCGACACCGGGATCGGCATTCCGGTCGCACTCCAATCGAAGCTGTTCCGGGCCTTCGTGCAGGCGGATTCCTCGACGACGCGAAAATACGGCGGCACCGGCCTCGGTTTGGCCATCTGCAAGAAGCTGGTCGAGCTGATGCATGGCCAAATCGGCGTATCCAGCACGCCCGAAAAGGGATCGACCTTCTGGTTCACAGTCGAATTGGCGCCGGCTTCCACCGTCTCGGCGATGGAGGAGATCGCCTCCCTCCCCCTCGATGGCCGCCGCATCCTCGCCGTCGACGACAATGCGGCCAATCGAAAGCTTATGCTTCATCTACTGGGCGCTTGGGGCGCGACGCATGCCGTTGTCGAGTCGGGACCCGCCGCACTGGAAGAATTGAAGCGGGCGGCCCGGGCTGGCGAGCCGTACGAGCTCGTCATCACCGACTTTCACATGCCCGGGATGGACGGGATCGCGCTGGCGTCCGCAATCCGGGCCGAACCGTCGGTTGAGCATCCCATTGTCGTGCTTCTCGCCGCGAGCGGCGAGAAGTTGAATACCGGCCAGCTGAAGTCGAAGGGTTTTGATGGATGCGAGACCAAGCCGATCCATCCCGACAGGCTGCGCAACAATCTGCGGAAGATGCTGACGTCCACAGCAGTCGACCAAGGCGCGCGCCCCAAGCCCGCGGCCAAAAGCCCGAAACTGCCGGTCTCAGGGCACGAATTGCCAATCCTCATTGTCGAGGACAATCCGGTAAATCAGAAGGTCGCGATGCTCCAGCTTCGCCAGCTCGGATACTCCGCGGACCTGGCCACCAACGGCCGGGAGGCGATCGAAGCGCTTCAAAAGCGCCCCTACCTGATCGTCCTTATGGACGCGCAGATGCCGGAGATGGACGGAATCGAGGCCACTCGCCGAATCCGGCGGGCCCAAGCCGCAGGCGATCCGGCCTTTCCGCGCGTTTTGCGGATCATCGCGATGACTGCGAGCGTGCTCCCCGCCGACCGCAACGCATGTCTCGAAGCCGGTATGGACGATTTTCTGACCAAACCGATCCGCTCCGACCATCTGGGCGCCGTTCTCGCGCGGCATCTAAGGGAATCTCCCGCCCCCCCTGTTCTCTACGCTGCGACGGGTTGAATCAGCAATCGTGGCCCCTATGCCAACGCCGCCTGAATCTCCCCGGGAGCCAAACCTTCCGAATGTGGGGCCGGATTCATGCCCGCCTGCCGGCGTGATAGGACCCGGGGAGGAGCTGCGCATAGCTCGCGCCCTCGTCAATGGATTCCTGGCGAACGTCCCCTACTTCGTATATTTCAAGAATCGGCAGAGCCAATTCATCGCCCTCAGCCAATCGATGGCGGCCCTGTTCGGCGTCAGGGACGTGAGAGAGGTCGGGGGCAAAACCGACTTCGATTTCTTCGCCGAAACCTACGCCCGGCAAAGTTTCGATGACGAGCAGCAGATCATAAAGACGGGGAAGCCCATCGTCGGCAAACTGGAGAAGGAAACATGGCCCGATGGAAGGGTGACCTGGGCTCTCACTACCAAGCTTCCCTTGCGTGATGCAAATGGCGCGATCATCGGCACGTTCGGCCTCAGCAAGGATATGACGCGAGACGTGGCGACCAATGCCGAGCTCGAGCGAGCGCGCAAGGAGCTGATGGAGGCCTCGCGCTTCGCGGGGATGGCGGAAGTGGCAACCGACGTCCTCCAGAGCGTTGGAACCGTGCTCAGCAGCCTCAATGTTTCGGTGGGCGTGATCTCAATGCGGCTGCACAACTCCAAGGACGACAGCGTGGCCAAGCTCTGCGCCCTGCTCGACAGAAACAAGGGCGATCTAGCCGGATTTCTCACAAACGATCCCCGGGGCCGGCGCGTCACTGATTTCCTGGACTCACTCGCCCGCCATTACGAGGAAGAGCGAAGCACCCTGCTCCACGAAACCTCCCTTTTGCAAAAGGATATCGATCTCATCAAGGAGATCGTTTCGATGCAGCAGGCTTACGCGGCGACCGCCGGGGTCGTCGAACCCTTCGATCCTGTGAGCGTCATGGAGGATGCCCTCCGCATGAACATGGGCGCTCGGGACAGCAACGAGATGACAGTCGTGCGCGAATCCCAGGCCGTGCCGCTGATCATGGCCGACCGCCACAGGGTGCTGCAGATCCTGGCCAACCTGATTTTAAACGCAAAACACGCGCTCGATGCGCGCGGCGCCGGCGAAAAATTGCTCAAGCTCATGCTCGAAAAGAGCGCGGATGGCCGCGTCCGGTTCGTCGTGCAGGACAACGGCTCCGGAATCACCTCCGAAAACCTCGCGCGCATATTCCAGCACGGATTCACGACAAAGACTGTAGGCCACGGGTTTGGCCTTCATTCGAGCATCCTCGCGGCAAAAGAAATGGGCGGAACGCTGACTGCACAAAGCGACGGACCCGGCACCGGAGCGACTTTCACACTTGAACTTCCCGCGGCGATCGCCGCCGCAGCCTAAAGCCCCGCCCGCGCCAATGAATCCGGCCAACGACCCACTCATCTCACGGCCCCAGGCCCCAGAGGCCGCGCATTCGCAGATTCCAGGCCCCGAAGAAAACGAGTGGGAACTGTGGCTCAAGCGAATGCTCGTCGACACCTTTCTGGAAAGCATCCCGGATTTAATCTATTTCAAGGATCTGCAATCGCGGTTCATTGCAGTCAGCAGATCGAAGGCCGCGCGGCACGGATGCGCGAGCCCCGTCGAACTCGTTGGGAAAACCGACGCCGATTTCTTCTCCCCGGCCCATGCAAAAGTCGCCCTGCAGGAGGAGGAGGAAGTTATTAGAACGGGTGCCGCGATGCTCGACAAGGAAGGGAAGGTGCTCTGGCCGGACGGCCGGACCACCTGGGCCCGGACATGCAAGCTCCCGCTGCGCGATGAAGAGTCACGCATTATCGGCACTTTTGGAATCTCCGAGGATATCACCTCCGCCAAGGAGATGAATGATGCCCTGGAGGCAACGCGAAAGGACTTCATTGAAGCCTCCCGGCTCGCCGGCATGGCCGAGGTCGCGACCGGCGTCATTCACAACGTCGGCAACGTTCTCAACAGCCTCAACGTATCGATTTCGCTTATTGAGTCGGGCCTGAAGCACTCCAGTTCCGCAAGCCTTACCAAGCTGGCGGCATTGCTGAAGGAGCACTCCGCAGATATCGGCGAGTTCATCACTGGAGATCCGAAGGGAAAACGGGTGCCCGAATTCCTGGCGGCTCTCGCCGGACAGCTCGCCGCCGAGCGGACCCAGATGGCCAAGGAGGTCAAATCCCTCCAACAGAACATCGATCACATCCGTGAGATCGTGACGATGCAGCAGTCGTATGCGACCGTGGCCGGATTCCTCGAGCCCCTTTCCCCAGTTCAGCTGATGGAGGACTCGCTGCGAATGAATACCGGCGCCTTGCTTCGCCACGAGATCGGCGTCGTCCGCAATTTCGACGCCGCGCCCGACGTCCTGGCCGAGCGCGGAAAAGTCCTCCAGATTCTCATCAATCTCATCCGAAACGCGAAGTACGCCCTCGACACCAGCAAGAAGGCCGAAAAGGTCATGACCTTGCGCATCGAATCCGGCCAAAAGGGCAACGTGCGACTTGTCGTTCAGGACAATGGCGTTGGCATTCCGCCGGAGAACATGAGCAATATTTTCCGGCACGGCTTCACGACAAAGATCAATGGCCACGGTTTTGGGCTCCATTCCAGCGTCACTGCCGCAAAGGACATGAATGGATCGCTGACGGTCCAAAGCGATGGCGCGGGCCGCGGCGCCACATTCATCCTCGAACTGCCGGTGGCAAAGGCGAGGGCCGGAAAAGTGGCTGCTGCCTAAGCGCGGCTTTCGGCGGCGATGGCCGTCTCGCGGCAAGCCCGGATGTCGAGTTTTCCGGAGCCGAGGATGGGAATCTTTTCGACGCGGATGATGTGCCGCGGGATCCACAGATTCGGAAGGCCTGCGGCACTCAGGCGCGTCCGCAGCAGTTCGGGGTCAAGATCGAGCGTAGCCAATACGACCAGCTCCTCCCCTCGGACGGAATCGGGCACGCCCAGGACGACGATGGCGGGTCTTTCGGACTGATCGATGTCGAAGGCGGCCACGAGCTCCTGCTCGATGACGCCGTGCGGGATCATTTCGCCGCCCACTTTCGAAAAACGAGCCACGCGGCCGTCGATCGTGAGAAACCCGTCCTCGTCGAACCGTCCGATGTCCCCGGTGACGAACCAGCCATCGCGCAAGACCGCGTCGGTGGCCTGCTTGTTGTCGAGATATCCGCCGAACACGTTCGGACCCCGAAGGGCAACGATGCCCGTCGATGACAGCGGCAGGAAGGCGCCCGTGTCGGCATCGACGATGCGGGCCGTCATCCCGGGCATCAGCCGGCCGACAGTGCCGGCCTTTCTCCCTGTCTGGCGATCCTCGGCCGCGGACGGGGGATCGGGCTGACACACGTTTGAAACCGGAGAAGTCTCCGTAAGACCGTATCCTTCCAGTATGTCGACGTTGAAAACGCGCTTGAAATCCCGATTGAGTTCAGGCGGCAATTTTTCGGCGCCGGAAACCACGCGATCGAGAGAGCGAAGATCGTGCGGCTGCGCCTTCTTGAGCAGCGGCCGAAGAAAAGTCGGAGCTCCGATCATCACCGTTACATGCTCGTCGCGGATCGCCTCGACGATCCGCCTGGAGTCGAGCGGGCTTGAAACCGTGACCAGGCCGCAGCCGCGCAGGATGGGATACCATAGTGTCGCGGTGGATCCGAAGCTGTGGAAAAGCGGAAGGCAGCCGAGCAAGACGGCGTTCCGCGGGAGGATCGAAGTGGAGGAAATCTGCGCGCAATTGGCGAGAATGTTGCGATGCGAAAGCACGACGCCCTTGGGTTCGCCGGAGCTTCCGCTCGTGAAAATCAGGTACGCTTCGGCGCCATCGCCGATGCTCGGCTGGCGAAGCAGGCTGGCGACCCATTGATTCGGCAAAATCCAGGCGGCGAGCGCCCACGGCAGAATTGCGCGCCGCCCGCCGGCCTGTCCGATCAATGTGCGAAGATCGATGGTTCGGTCCGGCCAGGGGAAGGCGGGCAGTTTCTCGCGCATCGCGTCCGCGGAGATCACGGTGGCCACACCCGCGAGCTTCAAGCTGGCCGCGATCGAGTCGCGGCTGGCCGTGAAGTTGCAATTCACCGGCACTTTCCCGGACCACACGACGGCCAGATTGGCCACGAGCGCTCCCGCCCCTGGGGGGAGCACGATGCCTACGCGCTGCTGCGCAACGTGCCTTTTCAGCCATCGCGATACGATCGCAGCCGTGGCGAAGAGCTGGAAGGCCTTGACGACGCGGCGTTCCGCGGTCCTGTCGACGACAACGCAGCGCCCGGGCTGCTTCGCCAGCGCGCGGGCGAGCTCCCGCCCGAGGTGGCGCCGCAGATGCGGGCGCTCGGCGAATGCCTCGGCTCCCAGGTCGAGCAATGCGCTTCGTACCCCATCCATATCCGCCTTGCCCGGCGGGATCGGGCCGCCGAATGCGACAAATACATCGGTCGGCATGATGCGCGGGGGTTTCCAAAGGTACTTGTCTCCGGAAAACGAGAACACGGAGCCCCAAAGGCCGTCGACTGAAACCGGGATCACCGGCACTTCCGCGGACCGGGCCATGACGACGAATCCCCTGTGGAGGCGCATGAGCTGGCCTATCCTTGAAATCGCGCCCTCCGGGAATACGCAGACGATTTCGCCGGCCTTGAGCGCATCGATTGCCCGCCTGAGACCGGCCCTCGGGCGCTCGGGCGAGATCAAAATCACGCCGGCCAGCCGAAAAACAAAGCCGAAAAACCAATGCGTTTTGTAACCGTGGTAGCCTACGAATCGGATCGGCCGTCGGCACGCGATTTGCAGGACGGCCGCGTCGGCATACGAAATATGATTGGCGACAAGAATTGCGCCTCCCCGGGCCGGCACCTGCTCCACCCCCCGGCTGCGGACTCTGTAAAGAAAGAACGAGACCGCCGCCGCCAGCCATTCGACAGGTCTGGGAAGCAGCGAACGGCGCCTAAAGGGCCCCGCCGTGAATGGGGATCCAATTGATCGAACGGGAGTCATCTTCCCAATAGCTTGTCCAGGAGGTCTCCCGCGCCGCTGCGCTCAATGGCAAGCTTTGCCAGGGCCGCATCAAACTGGCCATGGTCGGGCTTCGCGAGCGTGCCTGCGATGTGGATGGGAAGCGTGCAGGCCAGGTAGCCCAGGTCGTCCGGTTTTTTAGGATCGAGAGCCCCCACTTTCTTGAGAAGGTCGGCCTCGTGCCCGCGCGCTCGGAGCTTGAAATCCATCGCGAGCGGCTGGGTCAGAATCGTCGCGCCTTCCTGGTAGGACAACCGGCCTTCGCCGGCCATGCGGATCTCGGGAGAGATCAGCGCGAAATCCCGCAATACGGTATCCAGCGACCCGTCGCGCGAGAGCGAAACGCTCAGTTGGTCGTAATGAATGGTCCTGAATGAATCGACCAGCGACGTGACCGCTTCGGCAAGATTCGAAAGGTCGCCCGAGTCCTTCCGGCCCGTGATCGCGCTGGTCACGCCGCCGAGGTACTCGATGGCGGCACTGATTTTCCCGAGCGACTCGGCTTTCGGCGCAGCGCCGGGCGAAAGCACGCGAAACGTCCCTCCTTTGCTCGTGGCCTGGCAGTCGCCGCGGATTCGGTCCGCCAAGTCGGCGAGATTCGAGCCATCCCCCAGAAAGTGGGCCGCGAGGTCGAAATTCCCGTCGATTGTGGGCGGCTCCGCCGGATTCAATGCGAGGAAGACCGGCGCGGGGTTTAAATTCTCAGCGGCAAGATCGGCGCGCAGCGAATATGGCCGGGCAGCCGCGAGGGCGAATGCCAGGACCCCGTTGATCCGCGCGTTGCCGCCATCCGCAAATCCGATGTGGAGATCGTCGACTTGCAGCGATGAAGCCTCGGCGCGAACAGTCCCGCTGACTTTGGAGAAAACGGAGTTTGCCCGTGCCACGCGCGCCAGCGCGAACTTTAGGCGGCCCCCAAAGCCGGCCCACGGGGGAGCCGCATCGGGTGCCGGCGCATCGCCTGCGCCAACTGCGGCCTGGGCATCGGCCAATGGCGCGGCCGGCGCGGTATCGCCCGTTCCAAATGCGGCAACGAAAGGCTCAATTTCGTCAACCGCAATGGAGCCTGACTCCACCTCGCCATCGATTACGACTGTCTTTCCCTGCAAAAAGACAGTTCCTCTGAGTGTCGCATCCGATTTGCGTCCGCCTTTCTGGATCAAAAGCGGCAGCGTGACTGTCGCACGGCCATTGGCGCCGAATTCGATCCGCGCATCTGAAGTTATGTCCGCCAGGGACATGAGCTCCTCCGGCCCCGGGCCCAAATTGCTGACCTGGGGGTCGACCGGCCGGCCAAGGGCGAGATTCGAGATCGCGATCTTCAACTCCACGAGACGCTTTGCGGCCAGGTTCGCCGAGAAATCGCAGGCGAGCTGTCCGCTGGCCAGAGCCGAGTCGGCCCCGGGCCGGAGGATCGAGGCGATTTCCGGCTGCGCCAGGAGAGTCGGCAGCCCCGCATCGAGGCGGCCGGTAAGCTCTATCGGCTGATTTGGGCCGGCCAGCCGTCCGCACTTGGCGGTAATGCTAAAGAGGGATGATTTCAGGTCCGGCTCGCTGGCGGCCCCCGGACCTCCCCGGGCGGGCCCCATCGCCGCGCAGCGCGACAATTCTAATTGCCAGCCCTGGGGCGTGTAATCCGCATCCAGTTCAAGTTGCAGATCCACATCTCGCGCCACGGGCCGCCCATTCCGGGCGATCGAAAGACCGGCGAATTCGAGCGGCGCGCCGGTGCGCACTGCAAGTCCGCCCTTGCCCGCCACGGCCACGAGTTCGCCGCGCAAGGGGCTGCCGGTCAGCTCCACCCCGGGCAGAAACGGCTGGGCCCATTCGAGCGGCACGCCCTGGAGTGTCACTCCGACCAAATCTCGCGCCGTGTCCGCCACCTGCAATTCGCCGGTGCCCGCATTGAATGCAAAAGCCTGCAATCCCTCGATCGTCAGGACGGGATGCGCTCCGGACAGGGACGCGCGAAGGTGATCGACCCGGTACAGGGCCCCTCGCCGGGTGACGTCGAAATCGGCCGTCAGCTTGACGGCTCCTATGGCGGAAAACTCGGAGCCGACGGCGGCGAGCCGGTCCGCGGTTGCGTTCAAGCTCCCGCTCAATTGCGCCTGGACAAGCGATGCGTCGGTTTCAAAGCGCCCCGATCCAACCAAATCGAAAAGCGGCAGAGGCCGCCCGAATGCAAAAGGCGCCAGGTCGTCATCGCGCACGTCGAGCTTCCATAATCCGGATACCCGTCCCCTGGCGCGGGAAAAATCGGCGGCTATCGTGGCCAATTCCTTGGTCTGACCCGTAAAGGCCAGGGAATAGCTTTCGCCGAACGGTCCTCCGGAAGCCACGAAATCGACCGAGAGACGCACGCCGTCGGGAAGTTTAGGCCCGCTGGCGGCGGCGTGAATATGCGCCGCCGCGCGCATGAACGATCGGGGCGTGTCCATCGACGCTCCCAGCGTCCCGTTCACCGTCATCGCGTTCACGAGCTCGTCCGCCGTTGCCGCGGGCGCCGCCGTCACATTGAAGGTGAACCGCCCTTCCCTCCCGACGGCCAGGCCGCCGCCGCTGAAAACGAGATGAACCGTCAGCGGCGAAGGGGCGCCGGTGCCGGGATGCCGCACTATCACGTCCCCTTCCAACTCGACGTCGTTCACCGAAAGATCGAACGGAAGCATCAAATTTGCGAAAATGCCCTGAAACGCCCTTGCCGCCTCGCCCGCTTCCGGCGTCGGACCTGCCGGCGCGGCCCGCGCCGATGGCACGATTCCATTGCCTCGCGCTGCAGGTCCGCGCACGGGCTCGGTCGGAATCAAAGCCGCGGCGATGCTCCGCGCCGCCCCGCCGGGGGAGGCATTTGTAAGATCGAGTATCCATCCTTTGGCAACAAACTTTTGGACCGCCACCCGATGCCAAAATGCAGCCGGCAGGACGGGCAGGTCAGCCTCCAGAGATGGGATCGTGAGCTGCGCGCCGTTGCGTTCGAGGCGCAGCCCCTGAATCCGTACTTCATCCGGATTCGCGGAAACCGATTCAACCGATCCCTTCAGGATCGAACGGTTCGAAAGTGCCCGCCGCACGGCCCAGGTCTGAAAGCCGGAATTCATGGCCGCCAATCCCAGCAGGGCGGCGCAACCCAAGATAACGGCGAGGGCGATTGAGATGACCCTGACAGCTTTCATCGCTGGAGACGCTGATCAATCCTTTGCAGCTGGACGGAGCCCGGTGGCTTCGCGGGGGTCCATCGGCGGATTATTGATAACCTCGGTATTCGGCGGATGTTCCCGCAATTATGAAAATTTCGGGCGGCGCCGGTTCGTTGGGTGGAGTGCTTAGTTGCTTACAAGGGTGTCGCCCCGGCCGACCGCCTTCCTCATCGCGGCTGCGGAGGTCAGGTATGTGTAATTGGCCTGAAGCTCGTTCGTTCGGGCCTGCGTGAGGGACACCTGGCTCGTAAGGACATCGAGCTGCGTGGCGGCGCCGGCGTGATAGCGCGAGTTGGCGAGGCGAAGCGCTTCGTCCGCCTCAGCCACCGTTTTCTTGGACGCGTCCACGAGCTCGGCCGCCTCCTGGAGGGAGGAAAGTGCCTGGCGCACCTCGACTTCAATCGCCAATTCCTCGGAGGAATACGAAATCTTCGCCTGTTCGAGCAGGGACTGGGCCTGGCGAACATGGCCCGCGGTCGCCCGGCCGTCGAAGATCGCCCAAGAGGACTGCAGCCCAAAAAGCCAGCCGTTTGCATTGAAGGTGCCTCCCGGGGCAAGGCCCGCGCCGAACCATTCGTAGCTGCCGACTGCCGCAAGATTTGGGTAGTAGGTCGATTTTGCGTTCACGACCGACTGGTCGCCCTCTTCCTGCCGCTTGGAAAGGCTCAAGAGCTCCGGCCGCCGCTCACGGGCCATTGCGAGCGCCGAGTCCAGATCGTAGCTTTCGAGAGTGACGTCCAGAGACCCGACCACCTCCGGAAAAGGGGCCGTCGTGCCGGCCGGACCGGCGGGAACGCCGAGCGACTGCCTGAGCTGCTCTATCGCGATGCGGTAATCGTTTCGGGCCGTGATCAGATCCGGTTGCGCATTGGCCAGGGAAACTTCAGCCCTAAGCACCTCGAAACTTGAAACCGAGCCCGCCTTGAGCTGATTTTGGGCATCCTGGAGCTGCCGCTCGAACAGCTTCACGTTCTCCTCTTGCACCTGCACTTTTTCACGGGTGAGCAGCACGTTGTAATAACGCGTGCGAACGTCGAGCAGTGCGGTGTTGATCGCGCTCTGCAGGTCGTAGATCGCGGCGTCTCGCCCGAGCTTTGCGCCTTGGATGGACGAATGGATTCCCCCTCCGGCAAACAGATTCTCAGTGGCCTTGAGCTGAATCTCCCATAGCGAGGTCTCGGGCGGATAGATTTCCGATATCGCCCCCGTGTTTCGCTGGTAGGCGGCGTTCGCAGAGACGTTGGGAATCTCGGCGGACTCCACTTGGATGATCACTCCCTCCTGCTGGCGGATCTGCTCCCGCGCCTGGAGGATCGCGTAATTATGGTCCACGGCGTAGCGGATCGCGCCGCGCAGATCCAGCGGATTGGGGACCGCGGCGGGACCCTGCCCGGTCGTTCCGACCGGCCCCGGATTCGGAGCCTGGGCGCGAACAACGCATACCAAGGCGCAGGCGAAAGCCAGGGCCGCATGAATGCAGAGAACGGATTTGGGCTTCATGGATGCACTTGCTTTAATTTGGCGGCCGAACGTTCCTTGCTGTGGTCTCGTGCGATTAGCATGTAGACCGAAGGCACGATGAACAAGGTGAAGAAGGTGCCGACCGTCATGCCAGTGACGATGACAATGCCGATGGCGTACCGGCTCGCGGCGCCGGCGCCGGTGGCGATGACGAGGGGCACCGTGCCCAGCACCATCGCGGCCGTCGTCATGAGGATGGGCCTCAGCCGGACGCCCGCGGCGTGCTCGATCGCCGCGAGCTTTTCCATCCCTTCCTCCTGCATTTGATTAGCGAATTGAACGATCAGGATTCCGTGCTTGCTGATCAGCCCGACAAGCGTGATGAAGCCGACCTGGGTGTAGATGTTGATGGTCGAAAACCCGAGGAAGAGGAACGCGAGCGCCGCGACGAGCGTCATCGGAACGCTGCCGAGAAGGATGATCAGCGGGTCGCGGAAGCTCTCGAACTGGGCGGCCAGGACGAGGAAAATGATGATCGCTCCGAAGAGGAACGCGGTTAAGAGCGTGTTCCCCTCCTGGATGTATTGGCGCGATTGCCCGCCGTAATCCAACGAGTAGCCTTGGGGAAGTAGACTCGCGGCTTGGCCCTTGAGATAATCGAGCGCCTCGCCCTGCGAAACGCCGCCCCTCGGGGCGAGGGAAATCGTTGCGGAATTAAGCTGCTGGAAATGGTTCAGCGTCTGCGGCTGGACCTTGAATTCGAGCGAGGCGAAGGTCGAAAGGGGCACCAAGGGGCCGTTGCCCGTGCTCACGTAGTAATTTGAGAGCTGCTCGGGATTGAGGCGGCCGGTGCGCTCCACCTGTGGAATCACCTTGTAGCTATTGCCCTGGATGTTGAAATAGTTGATGTACCCGCCCCCGAGCAACGAGCCGACGTCATTGGCCACTTCCTGCATGTTCACGTTGAGCGCAGCCGCTTTGTCGCGGTCGATGTCGATATATCCCTGCGGCTGGTCGAGCTTGAGGTCGCTGTCGGCATAGACAAAAAGTCCGCTCTGCATCGCTTTCGCGACCAACGCGTTGGCCACTTCGGCCATGTGTTCCGGCGTATCGGTTGAGAGGACGACGAATTGGACCGGAGCGCCGTTGCCGCCGCCGGGCAGCGAAGGACGGAGGAAAACCAACGTTTTGAAACCGGAGACCGACGAAAGCTTTGCGGTCACATCCGGGAGGAGATCGATCGACCCCCGCGTGCGCTCGCTCCAGGGCTTGAAAACCAATCCCGCAATCGCGCTGTTTGCGATGCTGCTTACCGCGGTGCCGGAGATGGCCCCAAATACCTGGAAGATGTTCTCCGCCTCCGGATAGGAGCGGAGGATCTTCTCCACCTCGGCGCCGTAAATAGCCGTCTGATCGATATTCGCATCGGCGGCCCCCGTCGAAAGGCAGATGATTATCCCCTGGTCCTCGTCGGGGGCGAGCTCCTGCTTTGTCATGGAGTAGAACGGCCACAGGAGCGCCAGCGCCACGATCGGCACGATCAGCATGATCTGCCAGGTTTGCATCACCCACGATAGCACCGCCTCGTATCGGGCGCGCACCTTTGCGAATGCGACGTCGAGGTAGTACGCAAACCCCTTGCTCCCCGTGCGGTGCCGGAGCAGGCGGGAGCACATCATAGGGGAAAGCGTCAGGGCGACCAACCCGGAGATAATCACCGCTCCGACGAGCGTGAATGCAAATTCCCGGAACAGGGTCCCGGTGAGCCCGCCCTGGAAGCCGATCGGGGCGTAGACGGCCGCAAGTGTGATCGTCATCGCGATCACGGGCCCGCCCAGCTCCCGCGCGCCCTTCAGGGCCGCATCGATCGGCCCAAGGCCCTCCTCCATGTGGCGGTGGATATTCTCGACGACGACGATCGCGTCGTCCACGACAAGCCCGATCGCGAGCACCATCGCAAGAAGCGTGAGCAGGTTGATCGTAAAGCCCATCGCGAGCATTAGGAAGCACCCGCCGACGAGCGACAGGGGCATGGCGACGATCGGGATGATCACCGAGCGCACGGAGCCGAGGAAGAGGAAGATGACAATGATCACGATCACTAGCGCCTCGACGAGCGTCTTAACGACCTCGTTGATCGCATCATGGATGTAGGCCGTCGTGTCGTAGGGAATCGTCATGTGCAGCCCGGCGGGAAGCGAAGCCTCCATTTCGGGGAGCGACAGCTTCACCCGGTCGATGACGTCGAGGGCATTCGCGGTCGGCAGGACGTAGATTCCGATGAATGTTGCGCTCTCTCCGCTGAAACGCACCACCGTGTCGTAGTTCTCCGCTCCCAGGACGACGTCGGCCACATCGCCGAGCCGGATGATGGCTCCATTCTGCTGCTTGATGACCAGATTCTTGAATTGCTCCGCCGTGTGCAGGTCGGTCGCGGCGTTCAGATTTATCGAAATGTACGAACCCTTGGTCGCCCCGACCGCCGCCAGGGCGTTGTTGGCCGCGAGAGCGGCGCTGACCTGCGCCGGGCTGATCCCATAGGCGGCCAGCCGGTCCGCTTTCAGCCATATGCGCATCGCAAAGGTGCGCGCCCCGAGGATCTGGGCGCTTTGCACGCCGGCGACCGAGGAGAGTTTGGGCTGGATGACGCGCGTCAGGTAGTCGGTGATCTGGTTGTTGTCGAGCTGGTCGCTCGCAAAGCTCAGGTACATCGCAGCGGTCGATTCGCCGACCTGCACATCGATCGTCGGCGGCAGGGCTCCCGCGGGAAGCTGGCTGCGCACCTTGTCGATCTTCGAGATAATCTGGGCGACCGCGGCGTTCGGGTCGTAGTTGAGGGTCAGCTGGACCGTGATCACACTCGCGCTCGGGGCGCTGCTCGAAGAGATATAATCGATGCCGTCGGCGCTCGCGATCTGCTTTTCGAGCGGGGTGGTGATGAATCCCTCGATCAGGTCGGCGCTGGCGCCCGTATAGATCGTCGTCACGGTGACGATGGCGCTATTGCTGACGGGATACTGGCGTACGTTCAGCAGCGAGGCGGACCGCAGCCCGACGAACAGGATGAGCAGGCTGATGACGGTCGCGAGGACCGGCCGCTTGATGAAGATGTCGGTGAAGTTCATCAGGTGTTCGGCGGAGTCGGCGCTTGGTTGACCGGCGGCTGCACGGAGTTGTTGATGACGACCGGCGCCCCATTGTGCAGCTTGAGCTGGCCGGCTGTCACGATCTCGTCGCCGGCATTGACTCCCTTGAGAATCGCGACCTCGTCGCCCCGGGTGTCGCCCAGGGTCACGAAATGCTGGCGCGCGACCAACTGCTCGCCGCCGGACGCGTCTTTGGTGTGCTCGACCACGTACACGGCGTCGCCGTAGGGATTGTACACGATTGCGGTTTCGGGCAGCGTGACGAAGTGGTCCTCATGAGGGAGGACGAGATCGACGCCGGCGAACATCCCCGGCAGGAGGCGTTCATCCGCGTTGGGTATCGTCGCCTGGACCTGGAGGTTTCGGGTCGCGTTGTCCACCAACGGATTGACCGCATTGACCTTGCCCTCGAATACAACGCCGGGAAAGGAATCCACGGCCACGCGCACCGCCTGGCCGACATGGAGGTTCGCCACGTCCTGCTGCGGCAGCGAGAAATTGACATAGATCGGATCGAGCGCCTGCAGCGTCACGATCGTCCCGCCCGCGGGTAGGAACTGGCCGAGGTCCACCTGGCGGATTCCAAGCTGGCCGGAAAAAGGCGCGCAGATCGTCTTCTTGCCTATCAGGGCGCGCTGGTTGTCGACGGCGGAAATGGCCGCCCGGGACTGGGCCTCGGCGCTGTCCAGGTCGGCCTGCGAATTGGTGTTGCTCGCCCGCAGTTCCCGCGCCCGGTCGAGCGTGATCTTGGCAAGGTCCGCCTGGGCGGCCAGGCCGCTCAGCAGGGCCTCGTCCGTGGAAACGTCCTGCTGGATCAAAAGATCGCCCGCCTTGACGCGCTGGCCGGACGTAAAGGCGATCTTTGCGACCGCGCCCTCGATCTGGTTGCTGACGGTCACGCCCTGGACCGCCGCGAGGCTTCCCACCGAATGGAATTGGTTCTGCCAAACGGCAGTCTGCGCAATCACGGTCGACACGGCCGCCGGCGGGAGCGTCATCGCGCTCATGCGCGCCTGGAGGGCGCGAAGGGTGCTGAACTTGTAAACCCAGATTCCGCCGACGACGAGGATCACCGCGGCGAGGAGGCCGAGCGTTCGTAATGTTTTTTTCATTGAAGGGGGGAGTAAAATGCGGGCAGGCCTAACAAATCAAATCACGAATCATTGCAAATTTCCTGCGATTGTTCGAACTGCGGATCCATTTGCTGCATGATCTTCGTCAGCAGCCGGACGAGCGCTTTCCGTTCGCTATCGGAAAGGGGTTTCATGATCCGGGCCATGTTTCGGAAGTGCCCGGGCAGCACCCGCAGGATGACATGATGGCCGCGCTCGGTCAGCCGCACCGACATCATGCGACGGTCCACCGGATCGGCCTCGCGCTTCACGAGCCCGTCGCGCTCGAGGGTGTCGATGAGCCCGGTCATCGTCGCCCGCGTGACCCCCACCAATTTCGCGAGTTCGGCGGGCGTGTGCGACTGCGGGCGGTCCTCCAACTTCTTTAGCAGCTGTATGAGGACTCTGAAGCGCCCCTGGGTCAGGCCGTGCTCGGTCAGGTACGATTCGCAGGAATGAATCGCGTCATCCCCGGCCCGAAGCAGGTGCAGGAAGGCGTGGGCCGCCGACGGATCCAGATCGGGATAACGCTTCGCCGCCTCAATGAGCTTCTCATAGCGCGGCAGATGCTTGATCAAGAGGCGTTCCATCTAAAGTAAGGAGGCTTACTATATGGAAGCTAATTACAGATCGCAAGTTATCTTGGCGAAATTTTCGGAGTGCCTCAGAGGCTATCCGGAAACTCCCAACGGACAGTGCGATGCAGATTTTGGTCGGGAGCAAGGCGACGCCGAGGAGGCAATCCTCGGAGAGGCTTGCCCCGAGGCGGTAACGCGGCTCCAGGCCAAAAGATTCATCGCAATGGCCATTGGCAGTTTCCGGATAGCCTCTAGTCCAGGCGTTGGGCCGCCGCAACCAGGGCCTCGGTGGTTATCCCAAGCTCCTTGAACACAACGGGCGCCGGAGCGCTGAGGCCGAAGCGGTCGATGCCGACAGTCGCGCCGTCGAGCCCGACGTATTTGCTCCAAAGGCCGGTCACCCCCGCTTCGATCGCGACGCGCTTGCGGCACGACGAGGGCAGTATGCTCTCGCGGTATTCCTCGGGCTGACGATCGAACCGGTCGAAGGACGGCAGCGAGATGACGCGCGTCCCTGCGCCCAGCACCTTTGCCGCGGCCAGCGCAAGCTGAAGTTCGCTTCCGGTTGCCAGAAGGATGAGCGTCAGCGGGGCCGTCTCTTGCGCGGCAATGTACCCGCCCTTTAGGACGCCCGCCCGCCGGATATGGGGCGGGATTTCATTTAGGTTTGGAACCCACTGGCGCGAGAGGGCGATCAGCGTCGGCCCGTCGGTGCGTTCAAGCGCCGCGGCAAACGCCCCGGCCGTCTCCTCGGAGTCGGCTGGCCGGATGACCTCGAAACCCGGAATCAGCCTCAGGGCGGATATTGTCTCCACGGGCTGGTGGGTCGGACCGTCCTCGCCCACTCCGACGGAATCATGCGTATAAATATATATGACCGGTATCTTCGACAGCGCGGCCAGACGCATCGAAGGGCGCGAATAGTCGGCAAAAGCGAGGAACGTCGCGCACGAGGGCCGGAAGAGGCCGTCGTAGGCGATCCCGTTGCACATTGCAGCCATCGCGTGTTCCCGGATCCCAAACCGAATATTGCGGCCCGCGCGATTGGCCGGCTCGAAATCCTTGTCGGCAGCGATGTAATTGTACGTCGAGCCGTGAAGATCCGCGCTGCCCGAAATAAGAAGCGGAAGCTCGGCGGCGACCGGCTGGAGAACGTCGCGGCCCGCCGCGCGTGTGCCCTGTAATTTGATATCGGGCGCAAAAAGTGGGATTTTTTCCAAAAGGTGGGCGGCGCTAGGCCGGTGCGCAGCGGTATCGAGAAGCGCCGCCTTTTCCGGATTGGCGCCGCGCCACGCCTGGTAGGTCTTGTCCCATTTTTTGTACGCGCGGATGAGGCGCTTCTTGTGCCCGGCGAAATATGCGCGAACCTCCCCGCTCACGTAGAAAAGTTGATCTGCCGGAAGCCCGAGGCCCGCGCGCGCGGAAGCGGCGAATTTCGCCCCACCCTCCCCGTGGGCCTTCTGGGTGCCCTGAACCTCCGGTATGCCCTTGCCGATGATCGTCCTCGCGATCACGAGCTGCGGCTTGCCGCTTTTTGCCTTCTTGGCCCGGTTGAATGCCTTCAGAAACGCGGCCATGTCGTGGCCGTCGACCGTCTGGACGTCCCACTCGATCGCCTTGAAGCGCACCGCTGTGTTTTCGCTCTGCGTCTTGGCCGCCATTGCGTCCAGCGTCACGTCGTTCGAGTCGTAGATCAGGATCAGGTTGTTTAGCTTCTGGTGGCCGGCGAACTCGACCGACTCCATTCCAACGCCTTCCTGCATGCAGCCGTCGCCCGCGATGCAGACCACGTGATAGTCGTAGATCGGGTGCTCCGCCGTGTTGAACCGCGCCGCGGCCATCTGACCGGCGACCGCCATTCCGACGGCATTGCCGATTCCCTGGCCCAGGGGCCCCGTCGTGGCCTCGATTCCCGGAGCACAGCCAAACTCCGGGTGCCCCGGCGTCTGGCTGTGCAGGCTTCGAAACTTCGTCAGCTGCTCGAGCGACAGGTCGTACCCGCTGAGGTGGAGCCACGCGTAAAGAAACATGCTTCCGTGACCGGCCGACAGCACGAACCGGTCGCGATTGATCCACCTCGGCTCGTCCGGATTTTGGACCAGGGCATGGCCGTAGAGAACCGCCCCGATTTCAGCGCAGCCCAACGGAAGGCCGAGGTGGCCGCTCGCGCATTTATGGACGGCATCGATTGTGAGACCGCGAGCTTCGTTTGCAGCCTGGGCTAGAATGGGAATCTGTAATGGCATGGGTTCGAAGAATAGTGGCGTGCGGAAAGGCTACTTACCGTACAAACGCCGGCTCTCCATGCAAACCTCCAATGTGCGGGCCGCAAACAGCGCCGCCCCTGCAGCTCAGGTTGCGGCGGGAGCCGCCTCGGCGTGATGCTTCTCGGAGCCGGGATGTCTTTCCTTCTCCTTGATCGCAACCGCTGCCTTGCCGGTGCGATTGCGCAGGTAGTATAGGCGCGCCTTCATCGGCTCGGACTCCCGCTCGATCTCGATCTTTTCGATATTCGGGGAATTGACGGGAAAAACCCGCTCGACGCCCTCGCCATAGCTGATCCGGCGGACGGTGAAGGTTTCATGGATGCCATGACCTTTCCGGGCGATGACTATTCCGGAGAATATCTGAATGCGCTCCTTGTCACCTTCCCGTACTTTTGTGTGAACGCGGACACCGTCGCCGACCTTGAAGGCGGGGGTGTTCGTTTTCACCTGCGCGGCGGTGATTTCCTTTATTATCGGGTTCATGGCAGTGAAGTTATGTTAGTAAATCGGGCCGCACGTTGCGGGTCTTTTCCAAGGCACACTCGCGACGCCACTTATCTATCTCGGCGTGGTTTCCGGAAAGAAGAACTTCGGGCACCGACATGCCGCGAAATTCGGCGGGACGCGTGTATTGAGGAAAGTCGAGCAACTTGCCGGTGAAGGACTCGTGCGTCAATGACTTTTCCTCGCCCAGGACACCGGGGATAAAGCGGCTGAGGGCATCGACGACAACGGCCGCCGCGAGCGTGCCATTCGTGAGCACATAATCGCCTATGCTGATCTCCTGATCGATCAGCCGCTCCCGGATTCGCTGGTCAATCCCTTCGTAATGGCCGCTCAGCATAATGATATGCGAAAGCCCGGCGAGTTCCTGTGCCAGTTTCGGCGATAAGGGCGTTCCGTCGGGCGTCAGATAGATCCGCCTGCAGCCGGCGGTTTGGATCTGCTCGATCGCGGCAAATACGGGCTCGGGCTTCAGCACCATGCCGGCGCCTCCCCCGAATGGCCGGTCATCCGCCGTGCGATGCTTGTCGGTCGTCCAGTTTCTGAGGTCATGCACCGTCACCGCGACCAGGCCGTTTGCGCAGGCCTTGCCGAGGATGCTCTCGGAGAGGAATCCGTCGAGCATTCGAGGGAAGAGGGTCAGGATATCGATGCGAAGCATGAAAAAAAACCCCGGGGTCATCCGGGGCTCGGGGACCACCCCAGTGGCCCGCTATCTCGCGCTTCCCGGCTCCTCAGGCCGGAGTGTCCGCAGAGGCGGGCGCGGCCACGGCCACGGGTGCGGCGGAAGCGGAGCGGCGCGCCCTCTTGATCATCGCGTGAAGGGTGTCCGATGGCTTTGCGCCCTTGCTCAGCCAGTAGTCCACCCTGGCAAGGTTGAGATTGACCCCATTTGATTTCGCGCGGGGATCATAAGTGCCCAATACCTCGGTGGGATCGCCGTCGCGGCGAGACCGCGCCTCGGCCACGACGACGCGGTAATGCGGCTGGTGCTTTGTGCCGATGCGGGTGAGACGGATTTTAAGTGCCATGGAAGAAAGTGACAGATGCCTTTATCGACTTGAAAAGCCGAGCAGTACACCGCCCGGAAAATGGACTGTCAAGGCCCGATAGGGGCGGGTAGTCTA
>Ga0182024_10004619_pt1 | contig 31490 bp, 27 predicted proteins | sample P32metaG_FD_120480 | JGI IMG/M metagenome (GOLD analysis project Ga0182024, IMG submission 120480) | Permafrost microbial communities from Stordalen Mire, Sweden - P3-2 metaG (Illumina Assembly) | ecosystem: Environmental > Terrestrial > Soil > Wetlands > Permafrost | place: Sweden: Stordalen...
CTTCGCTCTGTTGATGCGCTTCCAATAGCTTGCGCCGCAAGTCGTCTGAATACGCCCGCGCCATTCTTTCGTTGTCGGACTTCAACTGGAGCATCTACATTATCCCAGAAACCGCTCTAGCCAGTAGCGATGGCAGTGCACTTGCCCCTAAGCCATAAGAGCGCCGCGTTCTGGTGGCAATGGTTCGGTCGGCCTCGCGCGAGGCAGACTTCGATATCAGCAAATAGCGAACCTGAATTGGCGATCACCTGAAGGTAGGGTCTTCAATGAAATCTACGTCGACTCCACCGATGCCAAGGAGCTTTTTTCGCAATCGCGTGCGCGCAGATGCTGCCATTTCCCGAGTCTACAGCTCCGCAGCGGTCGACGGCGCCGAGTGCCGAGGTCGAGCCACCGGCGAATGACCCTGCGGTCTCGGCATCCGGGCTCCTCACTTTGATGACGCCTCACCACGCGGATGGATTGCTGGCGACCGTTAGACCCGTAGGCCAGTGGTCGCTTTTGGCACCGAGTTCGCTTCCGTGACCGCATTGATGACGTTCGATTGCACTGCAATCGCCTCGACCATTTCCGCGTATTGCGGCGCTGTCGCGTACTTCCGGGCGACCGTGCTGATCAGTTCGTTGAGGTTCTTGTCCTGCTGGTACTGCGCCCACGCTATCCGATAAGGCTGTCCGTTCGTGATCAGCCACCCGTAATCCTCACATGAGGCTTCCAGCGAATCGTAGTCGGCAAACTGATCATCAAGCTCAACGCGCACGCGACCATCCGGCAGCGTCTCTGTCACCCGCGCCGGCACCCCCGAGTGCTGACGATTCCACGCGGCGAGTTGCGGAGGCGTGAACACCTCGTGCGTCGTGACGACACAGAACTTCGTGTGGCGGGCGGCGCGCTTGATCCCGAAATACCCGGCGTGGCCGACGGGCTTCTCGCCCCACTGGGATTCGATCGCCCACTGGGCTATCAGTAGCTGGGCCGGGCAGCCGGTTTGCCTTTCGAGCGCTGCGGCGATGCCCGCGACTTCTTTCAATCGTTGTTCGCGATCTTCCATTTGACACCTCTTTGGCTTTTGGATTTGGGAAGCAACTGCGCCGTCAGCAACTGACCGAGACGATCATCCCGGCTGGAAGCTGAACGGCAGGAGTGGAACCGGTGAAGACGAGCGAAATGGAGGATCTAAAGGCTCAGGCCGCACGTTTCAGTATCGACGGTCTGGATTTCGACTCCGAGTCCAGATCCCTTTTTGACCAGCTACGCCCAGAATTGCTGGCACTCGGCGATGACGTGGTCGAACTGTGCGGATCGAAGAGTGTGACGTACAGGGTCTACGATTTCTTCCTGGAGGTAATCCCCCGCAAGCGACGACCATCGCTGATGTTGAACATCGACTACGAGGAGTGTGACGATCCGACTCAGCGGGCACAGGATGCGACCACCTGGGCTTTTATCCTGAATGCTTCGGAGGCAGGAGGGGTTCTCTACAGTCTGGAAGCGCCTTCGCAGATCGCCGCTGCGATGCATCTCGTGCGCCAGGCTTATGAGAAGGTTTCCGCGTGATGAGCCATGGCGTACACCGACATCAATAGCGAAGACCGGCTCGTTCAGGCCACGTTTGCCGAGCACCTGAAAACCCAGCTCGGGGGGGAGAGCATCTATGCCTGGAACCAGGAGACGTTCGGGCCGGACAGCACACTTGGTCGAGCAGACACGCGGGAGGTGGTGCTGAAACGTGACCTGCGAGCCGCATTGGTCCGCCTAAATCCGCAACTCCCGCCTGCGGCCGTCGACGAGGCCTTGGGCAAGCTCAGCCGGCACGATCTCTCTCGGTCGCTACTACAGCATAATCAGGAGTTTCATCAGTTCATCCGAGACGGAGTGCCCGTCAGTTATCGCGATGCTCAGGGCCAACATCGTGACGCACGCGCGCGTGTAATCGACTTCCAGAACGGATCATCGCGCGACAACTCGGGGACCATCCGGCCTAACAATCGCTTCCTCGCGGTGCGTGAGTTGAAGATTACGGGGCTGCGTACGCCAGGCTACAATCGCCGCGCCGACCTGGTCTGTTTCGTCAACGGCTTGCCCCTTGTGTTCATTGAGCTGAAAGCCGTGTACCGGAACATTCGCGCTGGCTTCGATGGCAATCTTCGGGACTACCTTGATGAGAACGTCATTGCCCACGCCTTCCACCACAACGCGTTTCTCATTGTCAGCAATGGACACCGCGCACGATACGGGTCGATTACCAGCCAGTGGGATCACTTTGGGGAGTGGAAGCGCCTGGATGAGCGGGACAAGGGCAATCTCGAAGCGGAGGTGCTGCTCAACGGCATGCTCGCGCACGACAAACTGCTCGACATTGTCGAGAACTTCATTCTTTTCGATGGCAGCAAGCCAGGCGCGACCCGGAAGGTGGTGGCGCGCAATCACCAGGTGCTCGGCGTCAACAACGCGGTGGCGTCTGTCGAACGGCAGGAGGAACTTAAAAGAAAGTTTCCGCCGGAGAAACGGCTCGCTTATCGGGTCGTGGAATTGCCAACGGAGGAAGCCGTCGACGCCGATCTCCTGCCGGTGGCACGCACGATTGAGGACCAGAGTGAGAAACGCGTGCTCGAACTTGTGGAATCTGCGCATCCGGACCTTGGCAAGCTAGGCGTTTTCTGGCACACACAAGGATCCGGCAAGTCGTACTCCATGGCTTTCTTTGCCGAAAAGGTACGCCGGCGAATCTCGGCGAAGTTCACATTCCTTCTGATGACGGACCGCAACGATCTGGATAGCCAGATCTACCGTACCTTCGTCGGCTGTGGTGTGGCCGATGAGAAGACTCCCCGCGCCAGTTCCGGAGAGGTACTGAAGGGACTGCTCCAGGAGAACCATCGCTTCATCTTCAGCCTGATTCACAAGTTCAATCAGGACGTGAATCCGCACGAGCCCTACAGCACACGGGACGACATCATTGTGATCTCCGATGAGGCTCACCGGACCCAAGCTGGCAAACTCGCCCGAAACATGCGGCTGGCACTACCGAATGCGGCATTTATCGGCTTTACCGGCACTCCCCTGTTCAAGCATGACAACCTGACGAAGCGCATCTTCGGCACATACGTCTCGCGATACGACTTCAACCAAACACACGCAAGAGATAGCAGCTACAGAATTTGGCTCCTGAGGTAGGATTCGAACCTACAACCCTTCGGTTAACAGCAGATGAGTTCGGCGCGGAGATCATGGCTCATACGTTGCACACTGGACTTTCGAGGTTTGTAAGAATTCGACTAAAACATGCCCAACAAGCCAACGGGGGAGACAAACCCCTCTTAGACCCCCATTACCCGTTTCCACCCGTTCCCAAGGCTTCCTTGCGATGCCACTCGCGCTCCTGGTTTGTTCGAGATAGCCGTATCTCTCTACGCTCATAACCCAAAGGTCGAAGGTTCAAATCCTTCCCCCGCAACCAAAACTCTCTTACTTTCAATAGTTTCCCGGCGCATCCCTTGCGCGACGATTTCGGGACCGGTCTGTTATCGGGGGTTTGTCTGAGCACGCGCAGCGCCCGCCGTGTCAATAAATCTCGCAGAATCAATGGGCCGTCTTGGCCGAGAGGCTGCCGACCTTTGGGAAATTCACCCAAAAGGCACCCCTTGCGGAAGGCAGCCTTTCGTTCGAACAGTTAGGCGTCTCCGGCACATGTTGTCTTTGTCTTGTAAATTTTAGTTCAGACAGAGTAAACTAAAACTGACTGGGAATCATGAGAATCAGAAACAGTGTCACTGCTCAACTCTCGTCTGCAGAGCCGGTCAATCAGGCCCGACTTGCTCTTGCCACGACGTTCCTGAAGCGATCGGTGAAGATGCTTGAGAGGGTGAGTTCGGTTGCATCTTCCGAAACCCTGAAAGCTGCGCTCTCCTCTGCGACCGATGTTGGCGGAGTCGCTTCTCTTTTGTCGGACTTGGCCCCCTTGGGTATCGACCTTTCGGCAGTAGATCCCTTTGTGGAATTGATGTCGCGTGGGGCCACAGTCAAGCGAGAATTGCTAGAGAGCGCCGGCGGCGGACTTACATCGAGCCAGGTGGCGGCTGCACTAGGCGTCACGCGCCAAGCAGTGGATAAACGCCGAAGCCGACGCGCTCTTTTGGCAGTGCCGAACGGATCGGGCGAGTATCTGTATCCCGCTTGCCAGTTCGTGCCCGATGGAGTCATTCCCGGCATTGAAGGTGTACTTCATGCGTTTGCGATCCGGAGCCCGTGGACTCAACTCTCCGTGCTGTTGGCCCCCGCGCCCGCACTGGCAAGCAAGACGATCCTCGAGGCACTCAAGTCCGGTAGAGTCGAAAAAGCAATCGGCGTTGCCGCGTCGTTTGGAGAGCAGGCTGCCTAAGGCCGGGCTGATGACCAGGATTCAGGACCTGCCGCCAGATCTGCCCTACAATCTGCCAAAGAAGCTTCCGTTAGCGCGGATCCGGATCGGCAGTTCCTGGATGCGAATTCATGCAAAGACAAGAAACGCCTTATGGTTCGGGCCAGCGCGCGGGCGACCTCCGATTCATCGGTTTGACGATCCTTGCGGCCGATTCAGAGTTTGCTATCTCGGGAACAACGAGGAAATCTGTTTCGCGGAGACGTTTCTGCGCAACCCTCCTGTGCGGATTCTCTCGCTCGATGACCTTGCGGATCGCTTCATCGCAACGTTAGAAGTGCGGAAAGAATTGCGACTTGTGCCACTCCACGGGCCGGGTTTGGCCCGACTAGGGGTGACTGCTGAATTGGCAAACGGAAGCGACTACGAAAGTTCACAGCGGTTGTCACTGGCATTGTGGGAACACAGCGACAAACCGGACGGAATTCTCTATCGATCCCGCCATGACGACTCGGCGTTGTGCATGGCTGTGTATAACCGTGCGCGGGATGGATTCGTAATCGCTCGTGACGGATCTTTGGTCAGCGATCCGCGAAGGCTTGCGAGACTCCTGCGGAGATATGGTGTCGGTTTGACTGCCTAAGTCCGCGATGTTGCCGTGCGCAATACCCGCCACGCTTCGTCCCACGCAATACGTTCCTGCTCCAGGCGAACATTCAGTCCCCAGCGTTGCTGCTTTAGTGCCCGGTAGACCGTCTGTTCCTCTGCGGTAAGGAACGGCAGCTCGGGTGCGCTGACTTGCTTTTCCTCTTCTCCCCACAAGCTTTTGTTTTTCAACAAAGTTGATTCGTCCATAAGTGCGGACACCGCGTTCGGCAGACATGCCCGGAGTCGGCTCAAAATCGCAAAGCCATGGGTATCGAGATCGCCCCAATAGACGCACTCCGCCCCCGCCAACCAAGGCAATCCTCCCAGGGCACTGACTCCATACCCAAGTCCCATGAAGACTATCGAACGCGGGTTCTCGCCGAAGCAGAGTCCGGTTTGCACGTTTTCCACGATGTAAACTCTCGATATCGGCAAGCGAAGCGCCGCGATCTCGCCGATCGGAGCAGCGACATCACCCAGTCCGCCGATGTGATCTCTGAGCTTTTGGTCCAGCAGGCGTACTCTGACAATCTGCGGTGCTTCTTTCAGGCCGCAACGCTGGTGGAAGCCACTGCCTTCGACGTCGTCCAACTGCAAAGCCGTGACGAGGTCGGCCACGAGCGACGTCCGAGTCTCCAGCCACTTGGTATCCATACCCGCGAGCGGTATTTGACGGGGATAGAGATTAGAGCGAGGATTGTCTCGAATCCAGGACAGCAGTGTTTCCAGGCGGAGCAGATCCGGGTCTGAATAATCGGCAAGCACGTCGAAATGCCGGGGCAGGCGAGCAGCAAGTCCGGGCCACCGGGATGCTGTTTGCTCATAACGGATTCGCGCCCGCTTCCACCTCTCCTCTTCGCCAGCCCATGCCGCCACGCTCTGGGCGTCATCCAAAACGAGCTTCTCGGGCAGGCTTTGCAGGCCTAAAGCGGGCCAGCGCCGCTCTCTCCACACAAGGATTCCCGGGTTCCGTAGCTGGTGCCAGGCAAGAACCCAATCGCGCACCGCGTCGCGGTCCAATTGGGCATCGGCTTCCGTCGGGCAGCCAAGGGGCGTAACAAGCGGCCAGGTTCCGGTACCTGCCAGCCATTCCCGGTGGTGATTCCGGTAGATTCGCGCGAGTAACTTTCTCACGTCTTCAGGAAACCGCAACACGGGCCTCTTCATGAGAACGATCAGGAAGGTTCAAACGCTGCCGCGCCGCGTCGTACTCGATCATGAGAACGCCGGAGTGCCGGCGGTCCTTAATGTCCACGAAGCAGGCTCCGCCAATAAAAGGTTCCAGCGTCATCACGGATTTCAGGGGCGTGGCGACAATCATCTGGAATCCAAACTTTTCAAAGATTTTCATCGCGCGTTCAGTGAACTCGTTGTCGGCTTTGTCAAAGGCCTCATCGAGGATGACAGGCGCGTATCGCGGAGGCGATTGATCGTCACCGCCCAGTTGATATCTTAAAGCCGCCGCGAGACAGGTCGTGGCTAATGTCTGCCGCTGCCCGCCCGATTTGCCGCCGCCACCGCGATAGACTTCTACCTGGTTCCCGTCGATATCCCTTTCGCGCCCGATAAATTCCACATGTTGCCTGACATCGAGAACCAAAGCTTGCCAGCGTTTCTGATCCGTTTCCTGGCCGCCCAGCCGGTCCACCAGACCCCGCAAAATCAGGAAGCGCTCCTCTGCCTGGTCGCGGTCGTCGGTCCAGGCATGACTAAGCGCCTGCTGGATCTCTTGCTTGAACTGGCGCACTTCATCAAGATTGCGGTCGCTGGCCTCGATCTGGAGATACGTGCCGGGGCCGAACTCAGCTTTCCCAAGGCTTTGATTGACCAGCTCTAGGCGATCGAAGATGGTCTTTCTGGCCTGGCTGATGTGGGTTGAAAGGGCCGCCAGATTCTGGTGGCTCTGGTTGCGCAGCAAATCAAAGAAGCGTTGCTCGTAATCCGGCAGGCCATCGGTTTCGAGGCGCTTTAGTTTAGAAAAATAGTCCGGCGCCGAAGCCAGTGTCGCGTCCAGATCCCCGGAATCCATCCGCCATCGCCGCTGAAATTCCGCGAAGCACTTCTCAATTGAGTTGATCAGCTTAACGCGAGTGTCGGCCAGTACGGTCTGTTCTGCGGTCATGGCACGGTCCGCCTCATGGGCGAGACGATCCAGATTATCCAGGGTCATTGGCTGATTGAGCCTGTGCAGATATTTCGGAATTCCGGCACGCTGCGACGGCGTGACATCCAGCGTCTTCACGCTTTCCAGCAGGGAATCGAGTCTGAGACGGATTTCGCGCGTCTCTTTTTCATTGGCCGCGACTTGCGCTCTGACGCCGATAACGGCATTCTCCGACCTGCGCACGGTTTCTTCCTGTGCCTTCAGGCGGCGGTCGATCTCCTTCAGCGTAGTATTGCCATCGTGCAGTTCGTGCAGCAGCCGCTCGATCGCCGCGAGGCGTTCGAGCAACGGAGCGGTGTCTATCTCCTGCCATTGAAAATGGCTTAGGGTTTGGCACATGAGGGTGCGATCGCTGCGCTCTTTCGACTGACCGTTCAATTCGCGAATCGCGCGGTCGCACTCACCCAAAGCGCGGGCCGCCTCCCTTGCCTTTTCCTCGAACAGTGCCAGCTTTGCGCGGTTATCGAAGCCCAATACCCACCGGCTTCGGTCGTTGAGTTCGAATCGGTCGTCTTTCTCGTGCCGGTCTTTGGTGTGACGGGCCTGGCCTTGCCGCGTAATCGCCTTGTCGATGCTCCGGAAAGCCTGCATTGAATCCACACATGCGTAGTCGAATCGCTGCACCAATGTGTTCGCGATATACGCCAACAGCGGGCCTTCCTTGATTTTGAGCTTGCGGAAAAGCGAATTGGGCTGCACGTGACGGACCGGCGCCACGGGCTCGCGGGCAACCCGGTTGTAAAGCAATCTGTCTCCCACGGAGGATCGATCAACCCAGTCGGACACGGCGGCATAGTATCGGTCCTCCACAATCAGCGAAAGGGCCATGCCGCGCAGCACCCGTTCGATGGCGCCTCGCCACTCCTCCTCCTGCGGCAACACCTCAATGAGCTCTGCGGCAAACGGCAGCGCGGTTTCCACAATACCTAGCTCCGTCGCTATAGCTGCGCGTACCTTCAAAGTGCGTGCTGGGACGTTGGAAGGCTGGCGGCGCAGAGACTCCACTTCCTCTCTAGCCTCGGAGAACGCTTTCCGCAGTTGTTCGAGCTGGGCAGACAAGCGCGCGTGCTTCTCTCGCGATTCTTCAAGCCAGGCGGGCCATGCTTCCACTTCCCGCAAGGCCGTCGTGCAGAGCGTGGAGAACTCTGAAGGTGTCGGCCGAAACGGAAGGCCCAGTTTGCCACAGAGCGATTGAAGCTTCTCCAGGTTCCGCAGCCGCCCGTCGCGGGCTTCTTCGGTTCTGTTTTTTTCATTCAGCAGATCCTCAATCTGCCCGCCTCCTGCTTCTCGGTGCCGGCGTCGTAAATCATCGAGACCCGCCCGATTGTTGTCGAACCCCGCTTGCCGCTCTTGCTGTTCCGCCAGCAGCGTGGCAGCCGCGCCCTCAAGCGCTGTGATCCGTTCCTGCAGTAGCCCCACCCGGCACGTTTGCTTGTAGCCGTCGAGGCCCGCGCGAAGTTCCCGCAAATCATCTTCTTTGCCGCGCACCGACTGTAGCTCCAGATGCTCTTCGCGGGCCGGAGACAAAGTCTGCACCTGTTCCCGCGCCGTGACTACAGCTTGATGCGCGGCGTTGAGTTCCGCGAACTCCGCCACCAATCGGTGCGCGGCGGCAAACGTCTCGGGCTTATCGAGCATGAAATCGCGGAGGAAGGTATTCAGATCGCCCAGGTTCTTTGCCGACTGGGTCCTGTGCAGCAGCTTGAGGGCCAGTTCGTTGTCGATTCCGAACCGGCGCCGGAAGCGCTCGGCGTACGGACTGAAGTCCTCCCGAGCGAAGACGTCGGGGAATTTCAGCTTAAGTTTGCGGATGTCAAGCTGGAAATCGTCCAGATCGCGCAGGTCGAACGGACGTTCGAAGATCAGATAATGCCGCCGCAGATCTTCGCGACGGTTCGATTTGCCGCGAATCCAAAAGAGCTGCACCAGAACCATATTTTCTCCGGCGGAGCTCCGGAATGACAGAGCCAGTCCCGACCACGTGGTGCCCGCGCGCAGGTGCTGCGTAGCAATCTCGCCGGCATCCTCTTGTTCCGCCCAGGCGCCGCGCACATAGCTGAGCAGACTTCGGTCGCGCAGTCCGCGTTCTCCCTCCCGCGCGGCGGCATTAAAGTCGATCCATTTGGGGGGCACCAGAATCGTGGAAAACGCATCCAGAAGTGTGGTTTTCCCCGAACCGGAACGCCCTACGAACAGGAAGCCGCGCTCCGCGACTGGAATATCGTGAACGCCGGAGAAGGTTCCCCAGTTGAAAACCTGTAGTTTGGAAATACGGAACTGGTCGGGAGCGCTCACGCTTCAATTGCCTCGCCTAATGGCTCCGGATCAGGCGTGGGAACGGCTTCGCCTGACGCCATCTTCTTGTAGATCCACGTAAGCGCAAGAATTTCTTCCGCCGAAAACAGCAGTTTCAGCGTCGCTGAGATCTCAAAGCGATCTTCCGAGGAGCGTATCCTTTGCAGAATACCGTGCGTCTTGATTTTCCCGATCGACGCCTGACTACGTCGGTTGAATCCGGCACGGTCCGTATTCACGGCGCGCTCGTAGACCGAGAGGTGCTCCAGCATTTCTTCGCTCGCTACCACCGCGCGCTCCCCCTGTGCGTCGGCCTCCGTCAAGCGTTGCCTGAGGAACAACAGAAGTACGGAATCGAGAAACGTGAGGTGCGCGACCCGCAACAGGACGGGCGCCTCCAGATCTCCCACTTCGGCCCGGCGCGTGAACGCGACCTGAAAATCGCGGTCGATGACCAGTTCAAGAAACAACTCGCACAAGCGCCTGCGGATAACAGTCTCATCGCGGATCAATGCGGGCCATAACTTTGAATGGCGTCGGCCATCCAGCGAAGGTCCTGAGAGAAGTTGGGCCAGTACCCGACGGGAATCGAGCGGCAATTCGCCGGTATCGCCCGGAAAAAGCCCCGTGTCGGCCACCGCCACACTGTTGTCCAGAGAGTTTTCTCCCGTGTGAAGTTCGCCCTCATCTTTATGCCGATTCATATTTCAAACCAACTCATGGGCGCGTTCTCTCAGAAAATAGATCGCCGGAATTCTTGCGGCACGGTACTGATCGTCACTGCCTCGCCATTCCACGGTTTCTTCCGCACCCGCCAGCACGCCATGACGGCTCCCCAGCGCTATATAGCCCACCACGCTTCCAAGCCCCGGCGATGCCGGAAACGATATGAGCACCTCCGCGATGGAAGCTTGTGAGCGCTCGTCTAGAACCGCGCGGATATTGGCCTTCAGGCCCCGGAAATCGATTTCCGATTGTGCGACCATATCCGCTACCGATTCCAAAGTGATCGGAGAAGCATCAGCGTTTTGCATTCCGCCCGGAGGCGCGTCCAGTGAGGGATCGTACAGCAGCCACTGAGAGAGCGAGCTCAAACGGCTGCCGGTCAGGGACAGAACATAATCGAGAGCGGCGGTGGTCCGGACTTCATCCCTGAGCGCAAGTGCCGCGCGCTGCGCATCCTTCAGACGTTGGTTTACCATGCGCTGTTCAAGATATTCCCGGCTTTGCACGAAGGTCTTCAGGCTTCCGGCAAAGTGTTGTAACACTTCATGCACCATGCCGCCCTGTTCGAGCAACGTCCGTGTCAATCCATGCAGGAAGCGGCGTTCCTTAGCCTGTAATTGGCTGGCGAAACCGCGAGACATCACCTGGTCCAGGGCGCCATCGAAAGTCGCGCTCTGTCCCGGATCCGTGAGCAATCGCCAAAAGGCCGAGAAGGTACGGCCCGCCTCGCTTTCCCCAATCACGTCGACACCTGCGAAAAGGCGTTCCAGAACGTCTCCCCGGGTTGATTCGTCATCCAAAAGGCGCTCGCGGAGCTCGCGGTTCAGGCTTTCAAAATCATCCCGAACCCGGCGAAAATCGCTGGCGAGTCCATCGGCCAGGGCCGTGATCTCGCGAATCCTCTCCAGCGCCTGGGAATCGGCCAGTAAGACGGCGCGTCCACTGCGGATTTCGTCGATTTGCCGATCAAGACGCTCCCGTTCGGACAGAAGGCTGGCGACACGGGTTTCCGGGTTGGAATCCGTCTCCTCAGCCAGCCTGACCAGTTGTTGGATGACTACAGCTAACCGGCTTTCAGTCGCCGCGATCCGAGGCTCGGCCAAACCGGATATGAATCGAATAACGATCGCGGCGGACGAAGAGACTTCGTACTCCTCTTCTACAGCTCCGGATGGGAAGCGACGCTCCAGATATCCCTCCCGAAGCCATTCCGCAATGTATGTCTGGGCCGACTGCGGAAAATCTTCGCCTCGGGCGCGCAACTCTTCCAGATCGCGGTCAATTCGTTCGAGAAAAACGGAGGCCGGAAGACGATTTTCCGATTCCAACAAATGCGTCTGAAGCAACCCAATCACAAAGGGACCGTGGCGGGAAGCCAGCAATCTCCAAACCGGCTGCTCTCTCAATGCGCGACATGCGGCGATGTGCTTGTCTGCTTTCACGATGCTCTCTTGTAACCCAGTCTAATCACCTGATGGTAAACCGGGACAGCCGGGCGGCGAAAGGGCGACGTTCTGCATGCTCCCCGGGCCGGCGGTCTATGTTGAAATACATTCAATATACGGAGGCTGCAGATACCAGAGACAGTTCGTCTGCGGCGGGAATGTCGGCGTGACGGACTCTGGCGTTTAGAGACGGCAGGTATCGCAGCGGGGAGTACTCAAGTCAGGGCGATTCATCCAAAAACGATGCATCCCCCTGGGTTGCGTCCGTCGAGTCCCCCTCTCTTTTCGTACGCCGTTCGTCGCCTTCCGGAGGCAAAGCAGCCATGAAGAAATCAGCGGAAGACCCGATCCGCGAAAACAGAATCCAAAACGAGGCTATCGTGGACGCATACGGCCCGGAAGAAAAGGCGATGAGTTGGTATTACTACCTCGAAGGGAAGCTGAGTTTCCCCTTTCAGGCTCGCTGCATTGTCAGCCGATCGGCGTCGCCGCTCAGGAAAGGAGAAACTGTTGAGGTCCGGCGCATGGCCCCGGAAGATATCTGTGAGATCGACATGTTGGTGCGGATTCTGTGGCAAGGGCGCAATCTGGCGGTTCCCTTATCCCAGCTAACGGCCATCGACCCCGACGAAGAGACCGCCGAAGCTATTGGCGACTGGCACTACTGGGTAGCGCGCGGTTACCCTTTGACCAGTTCAGCTGGATGAACGGCTTCGTCACCAGGTTTTTCCCGTCGGTCCGGTCCAGAAGAAAGTAATAGCCGTTCCGATTCGCCTGCGCCAGGAGTTTGCGCGGCTGTCCGTCGATCGTTCCCTCGATCAGGACGGGGACCTCCGTGGCATCCCAGTCATGCGTGTCGTGCGGTGTTGTCTGGAAATACCAGGCCATTTTTCCGCTATCCGCGTTCAGCGCCACAATGGAGGAGGTATACAGATTGTCGCCAGGTCGCGAAGTTCCGTCGAAGACCGGAGTCGGCTGTCCGGTTGTGAGGTAGAGCAGCTTCAGTTCGGGATCGTAGGTCGGCATCTGCCAGACACCACCGCCACCGTGGATGGCCGCATCCTCGCTCGGCCAGGTATCCATGCCTGGCTCGCCCTTTCGCGGTGTCGCGTTCCAGTGCCACTGGACCTCGCCCGTTTCAGGATCCCGGGCCTCCACCCACGAATCGATATCAGACCTGTCACCGCCGGTCCCGACGATGATATGGTTGCCTGCGACGATGGGGGCGACCGAAGCGGAATGTCCAAGCCCACCGGGCGCGATTCGTTTGTGCCACCGCTCTTTGCCGGTGTCGGCATCGAGCGAAACCAGACCAGGTTCGCCGGTCGTCATGAACAGCCAATTGCCGTACATGGCCATGCCGCGATTGCCTCCGCCGCCGCCTTTGTAGACGAAATGCCAGAGCTGTTTACCCGTATGTGCGTCGAGAGCGAAGGCATTGCCGGGCGTGGAAAAGTAGATCACGCCGTTCACCATGAGCGGAATGGCCCGGATGGCAGGGCTGGCAGCAACACCCCCCGGCGTTGGCGCGGGGTCAGCTCCGTCACCACCGAAGACTGCGCCCTGATTCGCCGTGTTGACGCGTGAAACCCAGGCGAGCGATAGTTCGTGAACATTGCCGCTGGTGATCTGGTTGAGCGCACTGTAATGGCGGCCTGTTGAATCGCCGTGATACCCCGCCCATGTTTCGGCCGGCGTTTTCAAAAGCAGCGTATTGTCGAGCGGCCCACCCTGTGCGAACAGGATCCTTGCCATAAACGACGCCACGACCATGCTGAAAAGAAAAGCTCTCATTTCGTCACCAGATAAGCCGTCAGATCGTGCATCTGCTTCGTTGTCATTCGCCGCATATTCTCGATATGAGCTGCGAGTGGATCGTGAATCGTTACTTTGGGGATGTCGCCGCGCCGAGTCACCGAGCGGAGTGCGCCCGAGTCATCCTTGTATGTCACCAGGAAATCGGAGATCGTCACGAACGTTCCATTGGACACTTTTCCATCGGGCTGCGTAATGGTGACTGTGCGTACAGGCTCTGGTGGATCGCCCCGGCCGAGCGGACCCCGTCCGCGCGGCAGCACGATGCGGTTCTGCAGCATGGTTGCGCTGTACTTCGACCCGATTCCTTTCAGGTCCCCTGTCACCGAATGACAGGTGTTGCACTTGCCTTCGCCATTGAAATAGGCTTCGCCGTCTTTCGGGTTGCCCACAATGATGTTCGGCGCCACGTTCTTATCTCCGGTGTTCGCAAAGGCGATCACTGTGCGGAAATACATCGCGATATCGCTGATCTGGCTCTCGGTCAGATGAATCGGCGGTACGGATTTGTCGTTGTGTCCGCCCGAAAGATATTGCCCCAGTTGCTCGCCTCTGGGGTCGAGCCGTATGCTGAAGGCGCGCGCCAGATCGACGCCTCGGGCGGTACCCCGGGCATCGGAGCCATGGCATTCGGCACATCGGGGATCGTAGACCAGTTTGCCGCGATCGGCAATTGTTGCGTCGAGCGGCGGAAGCGGCGGTCGCGCGCCTCGCCCCGAAGGGCCGGATGGTTTCTGAGCCAGGGCGAGCGCCGTCAGGAAAAATAATGCGACGGAATAAGCCACAGCGAAACGGAGCATGGTGGACCCATTTTATGCCAGGCGTCGCCCCTGGATTGAGAGAATTGACGAGCGCCTCGTGATCCCCGTCCCCTGCTGCTCGACGCTGAGGAGTCCGCGAGCGGCAAGTTGGCCATATGACTGCTCAGGTTCTGAGGTGGCACGTCGGCAAAACAGGGGATCATCACGACGAGTATCTCGAAAACAATAGAATGCATCGATGCAGCCCGAAAGCTTCAACCTGGTTGCGATGACCACCTTCGAATGGAAGGCGGCCAGGCCTGTCTGCCGGCCGCCAACATGCGGAAGAACGAGGCGCTGCGCTGATGCGGTCCGCGCCGGACAGTACGCGCCTGGATGAGCAGGAGCAGGTTTTCATGGTTCCTGGACCGCGGGAAGGAATGTCGTTGTTCCTGCGGCGGCTCGGCCCTTCCCCCGGCCCGGCCAGACGGGCGGTCCTTTATATACACGGCGCGACATTCCCGTCCGGCTTATCCATCGCTCACAGATTCGATGGCCGGTCCTGGCGCGATGTCCTGTGCGATGCCGGTTTCAGCGTCTGGGGCCTGGATTTCTACGGCTTCGGCCATTCCGACCGCTACCCTGAAATGGCTCAGCCAGCCGACGAGAACCCTCCTCTGGGTCTCGCGGCGGACGCGGCGGAACAAATGGCGATCGCTGTCCGATCGATCCTTGAGCACGAGGGGCACAGCGCGCTCTCGATCGTCTCGCACTCCTGGGGATCTATGCCTGCGGGGCGGTTCGCGGGCGAGCATCCGGCTCTCGTCGACAGATGGGTGCTTTTCGCGCCGATTGCGCGGCGTGAGTCCCCGCGTTACACGCTCCTGCCGAACGGTCCGGCGTGGCGGCTAATCAGTGCGGAGGATCAGTGGAATCGATTTATCGAGGACGTTCCCCCTGGGGAGCCGCAGGTTCTCGCACGGCCGCATTTCGACGATTGGGCGCAGCGCTACCTGGCGACCGATACCGAGAGCCATCAGCGCGCGCCCGCCGCCGTGAAAACGCCGAATGGGCCCTTTATTGAAATTCTGCGAGCCTGGCACGGCGCGCTGCCATACGATCCTTCGCTCGTGCGGGCGCCTGTCGCCATCATTCGGGGAGCATGGGATGGACTTGTTCCCGATCGGGATGCGCGATGGCTCTTTGACGCCTTCTCGCGGTCAACGATCAAACGCGATATCAAAATCGGCCGCGCAACCCATCTGATGCATCTGGAAATTATGCGACCCGCGCTCTGGCGCGAAAGCGTGGATTTCCTCGTGGGCGAAGATGAGGCGGCCCCGCCGCACAGCACCGAACATTCACACCGAAAAGGAGTACAGCCCATGTCAGACACGTCAGACGCCATCCAGCTTCCCGCCAACATCCCCGGATATAATCCCGGATCGCCCGAGGTCGCCCGCTCTCCAATCACCATGGAGGAGTGGGAACAGCTCAAGCTCTCCGCCTTCTTCTCAGACGAGGACATTATTTATCTTCGCCTCTCTTACGATGTCCTGAAGGATCAGGTCACCGACCTGCTCAAGGTCTGGCGCGGCATTATTTTTCTGCACCCGCATTTGCGCGCCTACGACGAAAACCCGCAGACCGGCGAGGTCGACAAGGCCTATGCCGAAGCCGTCGGCAAGCGCTTCGGCCAGTGGGTACTCGATACCGCAAAGGCCGAATACAACCAGACATGGCTCGATTACCAGTATGAGATCGGCCTGAGGCACCACCGATCGAAGAAGAATCAGACGGACCATGGCCACACCCTGGGTCACATTCGCGCCCGGGATCTGATCGCCTTCAGCGCCGCGATCGTTGCCCCCATGAAGCCGTTCTTTGAAAAAAAGGGGTACTCTCAGGAAATCGTGAATCGTATGTATGACGCCTGGTGGAAATCGATGATCCTTCAGGTAACCCTCTGGTCGCAGCCCTACATTCGCGAAGGCGACTTCTGACGGCGCGGCCGACAAACCCGGCTCTAAATGGGTTTGGCTGCGCTGTAAACGAGAGCAGGCATGGGTATTCTTGTCTTCCGGTCGCTAATGTAAGGCGCGCAATTGTTCACGACCGCGTCTTTGATAGCTTTCAACGTATCCGGATCTTGCCGTCGTAACAATCCGCCTGTTCTGGCTGCTCCCTCAAAGATTGCCGTGAACACATCCTCCGGAGAATCCAGAACCCACACCGGTGAGAGCTTTCGCGAGACTATGTGGATGAAACCCCGATCCGCCAGTACGCGTTCCGTATAAGCGAATTCGCTGAAGCCAAAGAACGGAGGCCCGGTTGGAATCGATACGTCGACATTTCCAAATGTCTCAATCGCCTGGGTAATCAGGTTGAATCCCACTGCCTCTTCCGGCCCCGCCCAGACCGTGAACGCCATCTTTCCGCCTGGCTTCAGGATTCTGAAAACCTCGGCTAAAGCCAGTTCCGGCTCGCCCAGGTGCAATATGCCAAAGTTCATCGCTGCGGAATCGAAGCACGCATCGATGTGTGGCAGCTTCTGAATGTCGGCAACCTCAAAATCGATGCCGCCGTCGTGCATCGATCTTGCCAACGCGATCATGTTTTCCGAAAAATCGACGGCAACAACATCGCAGCCGCGCTTTCTGGCAGCGGCAGCAACGTATCCCGGGCCGGTCGCAAGATCGATGAGGCGGGTTGCCGCCCGCGCGTCAGCGGCATGGAGAAGGTCCGGAATCGTTGCGCTGGTCAGTTGCGCCAGATGTTGCGAATAAGCCTGTGCGGCGCCCTCCCAGCCCTCGTGCTCGAATTTGCGAAACGCCTCATGGTCGATCTTCAGCATATTGGGTTCAGAAATATATTCATGATAGGTCTGGTTCGCGGGCCTGAACATCCTGTCCTCGCTCATGATAAAATTTGCCCCATGAACAAATGCTTTTCCACCGGCATCGCCTTCGCGTTCCTGGCCACCAGCCTCTGCGCCCAGACCGCGCTGCCGCCACTCACCTGGACCGCCGCTCAGGACCACCAAAATATGATGGACCAGCTCGGGATCAAGGCTCTCCGCCCCGGCCCCAGTGGCAGCACCGTCCCCGGCACTCCCAACATGGCGAACTACGATACGGCTAAGGCCAATCCTTATCCCGATCTGCCCGAAGTGCTTCGTCTGAAGGACGGCCAGAAAGTCACAACCGCCGACATGTGGTGGAAGCAGCGGCGGCCGGAGATCGTCGAAGATTTCGATCGCGAAGTCTACGGTCGCGTCCCGAAGAATGTGCCGAAGGTAACCTGGACTGTCACGGAGACCGTGAACACCCAGATCGGCGGGATTCCAGTGATCGGCAAGCAACTCGTTGGTCACGTCGATAACGCGTCGTATCCGGAAATCAGCGTGGAGATTCACATGGCGGTAGTCGTTCCCGCAAATGCCAAAGGTCCCGTTCCTGTTCTGATGATGTTCAGCGGCGGCACGCTTCCAGGTGCGGCTCCCGCTTTCGGTGGCTTTGGCGCTGTCGCATTTTCCGGTCGCGGCGGTGGCCGAGGCCCCGCAGGTTTCTCGGGAGCAGCCGCCGGTCGCGGACCCGGTCCCTCCGGCCCGCCTTCTACGCAGCAACTCGTCGCGGATGGCTGGGGCTACGCCTCCATCAACCCCGCCAGCATTCAGGCTGATAATGGTGCCGGTTTGACCAAAGGAATTATCGGACTCGTCAACAAAGGTCAGGCCCGCAAGCCCGACGATTGGGGCGCATTGCGCGCATGGGCCTGGGGCGCGGCACGTGGTCTCGATTATCTTGAGACCGATAAATCAGTCAACGGTAAAGAAGTCGGTATCGAAGGCGTCTCGCGCTACGGCAAGGCGGCGCTCGTCACGATGGCATTTGAGACGCGGTTCGCAATCGTCCTCGTTGGTTGCTCCGGCGAAGGCGGTGCGAAACTCAATCGCCGCAATTTCGGCGAGGCTGTCGAGAACCTCACCGGTAGCGGAGAATATCACTGGATGGCGGGCAACTTCCTGAAGTACGGCGCATCCGAAGCCACGTTCGGCGCCAAGACTCCGGCCGATCTTCCGGTGGATTCTCACGAGCTGATCGCACTGTGCGCCCCGCGTCCCACGTTCATCAGCTATGGCCTGCCGGAACGCGGCGACGCCAACTGGCTCGACCATCAGGGCAGCTATATGGCCACGGTCGCCGCCGGTCAGGTCTTCCGCCTGTTAGGTGCAAAGGACATCGGCGATAAAGCCGATTACCACGTGGCGAAAATGCCGGGGGTCAACGTTGGCATGCTCGATGGACAACTCGCCTGGCGTCAGCACGATGGCGGACATGAAGATCAGTCCAACATGAAGTACTTCATTGCGTGGGGCGACAAGATGCTCCATCACGCGCCCGCGCCGGCCCAAACTGCGTCGAAGTGATGCGCCGACTCACGCTGGTTGTTGGCCTTGCGGTCCTCAGCCTTTGCGCTCAGCCGAAACCGGCGGCGGAAATTCATTGGGTGGCCACGTGGGGCTGTGCGCCCCAATTGACCGAACCCGCGAACATGCCGCCCGCGCCGGGACTCTCCGGCAACACACTACGTCAGGTTGTCCACGTAATCCTGGCTGGCAAGCGTCTGCGCGTTCGCTTCTCCAACGAATACGGTGCAACGCCGTTGACGATGAACTCGGTTTATCTCGCCGCGTCCGTGGGTGGCGGAGCGATTGCCCCCGGCAACGGGAAGGCGCTCACGTTTCAGGGTTCGCCCTCCGTCACCATCGCGAAGGGCGAGACAACCGTCTCCGACGTTCTCGATTACGAACTCGCCCCGATGACGGATATCGCCGTCTCGATCGACTTCGGAGATGCTCCCGCCGCCGTCACCGGCCACCCCGGCTCGCGCGCCACAACTTATCTGCAAGGCGGGAACGCGGTCACCGCCGCATCCTTGCCTCAGGCGGCGAAGACCGCGCACTGGTACATCCTGACGGGAATCGACGTCGTGGCCGACCCTGCCGCCGCAACAGTCGTCGTACTGGGTGATTCCATCACGGACGGCAGAGGTTCCACAACCGACGGCAACGACCGCTGGACGGACAACCTCGCGCGTCGTTTGCACGACAACGCGCCCACGGCACTGATCTCCGTTCTCAACGAAGGTCTCGGAGGCAACGCGATTCTGGCCGGTGGTCTCGGGCCGCCCGCTCCCACGCGTTTCGACCGCGATCTCTTCGGACAAAGTTCAGCGCGCTGGTTGATCGTGCTCGAAGGCGTCAACGACATTGGCGTGAGCCGAAGCGACACCGTTGCCGCTGATCTGATCGCCGCATACGAAAAGTTCATCGAGAAGGCGCACGCACACAACGTCCGTGTGTATGGAGTCCCGATCCTGCCGTTCGGAAGATCGATGTATTCGAGCCCGGCGCATGAAGCCGCGCGTCAGACGGTGAATACGTGGATTCGAACCAGCGGCCGTTTCGACAGCGTGATCGATATGGATAGCGCGGTGCGCGATCCGGACCAGCCTGGCAGTCTCCTTGCTGCATACGACACCGGCGACCATCTGCATCTCAATCCCGCGGGCTACCGGAAAATGGCGGATGTCATCGATCTCGCGTTATTCCGCCCTTAGTCACTATCTTGTCCAGGTCAACGCTTGCCATTCCAGCCATCACCAGACATTTGCCAACCCATGTGGGGCAGGCGGAACCGCCAGGCGGTTCCGCCTGCCCTCGATCGAGCGAAGCTCAGTTCCAACGGTCTTGCGTCATATCTGTGCCTGGACCTTTCGCCTCGCTCACATGCCCACCAAATAAAAAAAGGCCCCGTTGCCGGGGCCTTAAGGTTGATCGGTTGACCTGCGAGAGTTACTTCTTTTTCTTCGCGGCGGCCTTCTTCTTCGGTGCTGCTTTCTTCTTGGTTGCGTTCTTCATCGGTGATTCTCCTAATCGAAATTTGCGATCTGAAATAAAATCGCAGCGTGATTCATATATAGAGTTACTGGAGCAAAAAGTCAAGCAAAAAATGAAGGCATGCCCCGTCGCTCCCCGAAGAGTATCCGCCTCGGACGTCGAATTGCTCCATCCGAACGACGCCGCGCGACGTATGAATGAGTGTGAGGCACAGCGCAACAATGCCGGCGATGGAGGTTTCCGCACTCGTGCGCTCGCCTCGCCATTACCCTTTCACGCCGCATTCGCGCTATCCTCATCGAAGTGGATTCTGTCCGAATATTTCCGATCGCATGATATTTCCAGGCCTCATCCTCGCTCTTGAACTCAGCGGACAACACGACGAAGAACTCGCTCTGCGCCTGCAACGGCGCGAGCCGGACGCGATGAAAGATCTTTACGATCGCTTCGGTCGCCTCGCGTATTCGGTGGTGCTTGCGATCGTGCGCGACTCCTCAACCGCGGAAGATCTGGTCCAGGAAACATTCCTCCGCGTGTGGAACCGTATCCAGGCTTTCGAACCCGGCCGCGGTGCGCTGGGACCCTGGCTGCTGGCTATCGCACGCAATCGCGCCATCGACCATGTTCGCTCCTCCGCCTCCCGCATCGATCGCAATTCCTTCGAGCTCGATGTGCGCGAACATCCATCTCTGTTCGTCGATATGCAGCGCGAAGTGGAAAACACCGACCACGCCCGGGTGATCCGCGCGGCCATCGCGAAGCTGAATCCCAATCAGCAAAAGGTTATAGAACTGGCGTATTACGAAGGACTCTCACAAACGGAGATGGCGGAGCGCATGGGCCAGCCTCTCGGCACCATCAAGACCTGGGTGCGTGCCGCGCTGAGCGTGCTTCGCCAGGAGCTGGGCCAGGCGGTGGCGGCATGACCTGCGAAGAATTGCGCGGCGAGTACGGTGCGTGGGCGCTCGGCATTGCGGAAGAGCCGGAGCGATCGGAAATCGGCGCGCACCTGGCTCGCAAGTGTCCCGACTGCGAGGCCGGAGTTCGCAGCGCGATGGCGACGGTGGCCGCATTCTCCGGTGCCGTCACGGAATCCGATCCGCCGAAGCGCCTGCGCAGTCGCGTCGTTGCCATGGTGGCTCCGGAGCCAAAGCGGGCTTTCGTATTTCTCCCCTGGGCTGTCTCGGCGCTGCTGGCCATCGCGCTCGTCTCCGTCGCGATTCCTGGCAGACAGAGCACAAAAGAAAATCCCGATGTCACGAAGCTCACGCAGGCGCTGACGATTTTGAACGATCCGGTTGCCCGAGACGTCACGTTCGGCGATCCCGCGGCGCGCGGACGCGTCTTCGTCAGCCCCAAAGGCGTCGTATTGATCGCGGCGCATTTGCCGGCCCTCGAAGCCAACCGCACTTTTGAATTGTGGATTCTTCCCACCACGGGAAATCCGGTTCCTGCCGGAACCTTCCACGGTGAATCGATTTCGAACGGGTCGAACGCCTCAAGCGCCGTGTACGTCTATCAGGGATCCACTGCGAATGCGGCGGCCGTCGCTGTCACCGTCGAACCGGAAGGCGGGTCGCCCCAGCCGACCACCACGCCGTTCATCGTTTCCAAACTCTGAGCGGGGACAAGCCCGCATAGTCGATGTGCCACGATGGTTTTGTGGACCCACTCGATCTCAGCGAAAAAGGCGGCCTGCGCGGCGGAGTCCCGCAGACCTCCGACCGCCGCCTCTTCATGCAGTTCCTCGCCTTTGGCGGTGCAGGTATCACCGGCGGCGACAGCGCGACCCTCGGGGCCTCCCTCGATAAAGCCGGCCTCGACGGCGTCCTATATGAGGATGCGAACGATCCGAATGGAGTCGGCCTGCTCACATGGAGCGAGTCGCCCGATTTTTTCATCTCGAAAGTGCGCCCGCTGTTTCTCCGCGGCTTTCGCGATACCGGCGCGTTCTCCGGCCTGACGCTCAAACCCGAATACTCAATGATGGGCCGGACCTACGCCCTCGGCCACGAGCCCGATCTTGAAGACTGGCTGCTGCACCGCTCGCCGAAATCCGTCACCGATCCCGCCTGGCCCTGGGCCGTCTGGTATCCGTTACGCCGCAAGGGCGAGTTCAACGCGCTGCCGCCGGAAGAGCAGATGACCGTGCTGCGCGAGCACGGCAAAATTGGCCACGGTTTTGGCTCCTCGGGCCTCGCGATGGATGTCCGGCTGGCGTCTTTCGGCTTGGATAAGAACGACAACGATTTCGTCATCGGCCTGATCGGCAAGGAACTCTTCCCCCTGTCCGCGTGCGTTCAGGCGATGCGCAGGACGCGTCAGACCGCAACCCTGATGGAACACATGGGACCTTTCTTTATCGGCAAAGCGGTCTGGCAACGGAATCACGAGGCCTGATACGGCGGAACGCCTTCTGTGCAATGTAGGGCAGAGTGGCAATCTGTTGCCGCTAATCTCCAGGCAGGCAATGTGGCCGGCATTCCTCCGCACTGTTATAGAATGGGCGAGACGCGCGAGGACGTTGCCTCGTCACCGGAGGAATAACATGCGGAGAAAAACCAGTATTCAATTACTTCTGGCTGGAGCCACAGTGCTGACCGTGATTGCCTTCACGGCATCCGCGCAGAATCCAAATCCGAATCCGACCCCTCCCGGTGGACGTGGCGCCTCCGGTCGCGGCCCACGCGTCAACAACGACCTCGGTTACACCGATACGCCGCTCGTCCCCGGCCAGCAGTGGCACGTGCACGATCCGGCGCGTCCGCATCCTCCTGTTGTAACGCCCGGCGAGAACCTCGGCGATGCGCCATCCGACGCCATCGTTTTATTCGACGGCAAAGACCTCTCGCACTGGCTGCCAGCCACGCAAGTCATGCCCACGGGCCCGGTCCTCAGACCAGGCGCGCCGGGTTGGAAAGTAGAGAACGGCTATATGGAAGTCGTGCTCGGCAGCGGCGACATCATGACGAAGGAAAAATTCGGCGACGTGCAGTTGCATGTTGTCTTCGCCGAACCCGCCGAGATCAAGGGCAACAGCCAGAATCGCGGCAACAGCGGAATCTTCATGCAGGGGCGCTACGAAACTCAGGTGCTGGATGGCTGGAATAATCCTACATACGCGGACGGCCAGATCGGCGCGATCTACGGGCAGTGGCCGCCATTGGCGAATCCCGCGCGCAAGCCGGGCGAGTGGCAGACTTACGACATCATCTTCGAAGCGCCGAAAATGAACGGCGATACGGTGGTGAAACCCGCCTACGTGACCGTGATCCTGAACGGAGTTCTGATGCACGTCCACAAGGAACTCCTGGGGCCGACAGTGCATCGAGCCGCTGCGAAGTACATCGCGCAGCCGGACGAGGATTCCATCCTGCTGCAAAATCACGACACACTGGTTCGCTACAAATACATTTGGGCGCGCCGCCTCGGCGCATACGACACGCCGGAAAAGAAGTAGCGCGGGTGTGCCCGGTGGGTACATGCTTCAGCTGGTACAGTCGAGCGCAGCTCGACAGCGGTTTTGTGGAGTACTGCCAGTGAAAAAGGAAACACCGCAAAGACTCCTCGCCGTCACCGCAGCACTGGCCACAATCGCAGTCGCAACCTTCGCGCAGAGCACCGTCACGCGTGCCAACGGAGTCCCAGGCTACACCGACACGCCGCTCGTTCCCGGCCAACAATGGCACGTGCATGATCCGGGTCGCCCCAATCCGCCCGTCGTAACATCAGGTGCGAAGCCAAGCGATCCGCCGTCCGACGCCATCACTCTCTTCGACGGCAAAGATCTCTCGCATTGGCTGCCTGCCACGCAGACCATGCCCACCGGCATCACCATCCGCCCCGGCCCGCCCGCCTGGAAGGTCGAAAACGGCTACATGGAAATCGTGCCCGGCAGCGGCGACATCGCCACGAAAGAGAAATTCGGCGACGTGCAGGTCCACGTCGAATTCGCTCTCCCGACCACAACCACCGGCAGCAGACAGGACCGCGGCAACAGCGGCATCTTCCTGCAGGGCCGCTACGAAGTCCAGATTTTCGACGAATGGGAAAATCCGATCTACCCCGATGGCCAGATCGGCGCAATCTACGGCCAGTGGCCGCCGCTCACGAATCCTGGCCGCAAGCCCGGCGAGTGGCAGGTCTACGACATCATATTTGATGCCCCGCAAATGGATGGCGACAAAGTTCTGAAGCCCGCCTATCTCACCGCGATTCTTAACGGCGTCGTCGTGCAGAACCACACGGAACTACTCGGCCCCACCGTCTACCGCGCAGCCGCGAAGTACATCGCGCAGCCAGCGGAAGACTCGCTGCTGCTGCAAAATCACAATTCGACGGTTCGCTTCCGGAACATTTGGGCACGAAAGCCCGGTACTCAGGATACGCTGAAAAAGAATTAGCGGCCGCCGGGGAAACCCGGGAAGAAACGCGCAGCCTGCTTCGTCCAATGGACATAAGAAGGAGGCTACATGCCGCAACCATCCATTCTCAAGTCAGCTTTAACATTTCTTCTCACCGCGCCAATCTTTGGTGCGGGACTGATTCAACCTGTAAATCCGCCGGTCACCGTACACGAGTGGGGGACGTTCACGTCGGTCGCCGATGCGAACGGCCATTCCGTTCAGTGGGTTCCGCTCGAAGGCACGGCCGATCTTCCGTGCTTCGTGCATCGGATGGGCTCCGGAATTTTCAAATATGTTACCCTGGGGCTCGTCCGGATGGAAACGCCCGTGGACTATTTCTACGCCGACACGCCCACCAAAGTGTCGGTGTCCGTGTCCTTCCCCAATAGCCTGATCACGGAATGGTACCCGCAGGCGAGCCTGCCGAGTGGTTTTCAGGGCATTGCATGGCACGATCTGAGCATTCTTCCCGGGACGAACGCGCCGCTCCCCGTGACGAAGAACCCGAGCCGTTACTTCGCCGCGCGCGCGACGGACTCGGCGCCGCTGCGGTCCGGCAATGAAAGCGAGAAGCTCCTTTTTTACCGTGGAATCGGGAATTTTGACGTGCCCGTGGAGCCGGTGTCGGAAGGCAACGGGATCAGAGTCCACAACATTGGTTCCGAGCCGATTCCGGTGGCGATCCTTTTCGAAAACCAAAACGGCCACATCGGCTACCGGGTCGCGCGCGGCGTCGGGAAGGAAGATGCGAACCTCTATGCTCCCGAGTTGACCGCCTCCCTTGAGAGTCTGCGCGCTGACCTGATCTCAGCACTCGTGCAGGAGGGCCTCTATCGGAAAGAAGCGGCCGCAATGGTGGAAACCTGGCACGACTCCTGGTTTGAGCCGGGAATGCGCGTCATTTATCTGATGCCGCGGGCAACAACGGACAAAGTCCTTCCCATGAATGTTTCGCCCGCGCCACAGGAAACGCAGCGGGTCTTCGTTGGGCGCGTGGAAATCCTCTCGCCCTGGACGGACCACACGATTCGCAGGGCAATGGAGACCAACGACAGGAAAGCACTGGACCAGTTCGGCCGATTTCTGACGCCATTCCTCGCGCGCATCAGAGCCAAAGGCGGGCTGACGGAAGCGCCGCTCGCATCGTCCTATGTCGACCAGCTCGAGGCCAGCCACGGCGCCGAACCCGCGCCGTGCGTGCAGTAGCTTTTCAGAGACACAATGAAGATAAGTTGAGCGTGGCTGATCGCGAAATCGCCGCCAGCATTCTCGAATCCTGCCGCTGCGGCGATCGGGACGCCTTCCGTGCGCTCTACGAGGCGTATAAAGACAAAGTGTATTCGATCTGCCTCTACTTCTTCCATGGGGACGCCGCCGAAGCGGCCGACGTCACGCAGGAGGTCTTTCTGAAACTGTTCGCCGGCGTCGCAGGCTTTCGCGGCGACGCCGGTTTCTCGACATGGCTCTATCGGCTGGTGCAGAACGCCTGTCTGGATCGATCGAGAAGCAAGGCGGCGCGCACGCGGGCGGTGGAAGCGGCGAGCGACACGTTCGCGACGCAGGAAGACGATCTCATTCGCAGGCAGTCGGAGCAAACGGTTCAGCAAGCCGTTTCCGCGCTACCCGCAAAATTCCGGCTGCCTATTCTCCTGCGGTACTTCGAAGAGCTCTCCTATGAAGAAATGTCCGCCGCACTGAATTGCTCGATGGGAACCGTGGCATCCCGGTTGAACCGTGCCCACAAGCTGCTGGCAAAACTTCTGCCGATGCGCGGAGGTCGCGATGTTTAGCCGAAAACCGGGCAATCGACCTGAAGATGAGCGCATCGTGGCTGAAGGACTGACTCGGCTTCCAGTAGTGAAAGCGCCCGACGCCATCTGGAATTCAATTGAAGCTTCCCTGCGCGCTCCGAAGCCGCTTGAAACGATACCGCCGCGCAGAACATTCGCGTGGACATTCGCGGCAGCCGCAGCTTTGCTTGTGGTGGCGGGAACTGCCGTCTACTGGCGTGCCCCGCATCGGACGCGATGGGAAGTCGTCCGCACGACCGGCGCGCAGGCCCCGCGCACCGAGACCATCAGCGCCGGAGAATGGCTGCAGACCGATTCTTCTTCCACCGCCGAGATGCGCATCGGCACGATAGGGACCGTGGAAATTGAACCCGGCACACGCCTCCGCGTGCTGACGACCAGACCAAACGACAATCGCCTGTCGCTCGCGCACGGCGAAATCTCAGCCACCATATCCGCGCCACCGAAGCTCTTCTTCGTCGAGACCAAATCGGCGACCGCTGTAGATCTGGGCTGCCAGTACAAGATGAAGGTTGATGATTCCGGCAACGGATTGCTCCGGGTGACGCTCGGCTGGGTCTCGTTTGAATGGCATGGACGCGAATCCCTGGTTCCCGCGGGAGCAAGCTGCCGTACGCGCGCCATAGAGGGCCCGGGCACGCCGTTCTTCGACGACGCGCCGAAGAGTCTGACGGCGGCGCTCGACGATTTCGATTTCTCGAACGGCGGCGAGGCAGCGCTCCGAACCATTCTGGCGAATGCGAGACCGCGCGACACGCTGACTCTCTGGCACCTGCTGTCACGTGTCGCCGAGCCGCTGCGCCCTCTGGTTTATGACCGCATGATTTCGTTCGCGCCGCCGCCCACCGGCGTGACCCGGGAGAAGGCGATGGCACTCGACCCACAGACGCTCAAAATGTGGAAAGATGAATTAGCATGGACCTGGTAAAACGCCTTGCATCCTTGGCCCTGTTCGCGTCATCCCTGGCCTCGGGACAGAACCTTTCTCTGACCATCGGTAACTCCGTGGCCGGACAGGACTACACGATGAAGAGCGCGTCGTTTGTATTCCGCGTCAATGGCTGCGCGGATTTGTCAAAGGCGCAGGTGACGGCGGTGGCAGAAGGCATCGTTGGCGGTGCTCGCCGATCCGCGCCCCTGCACCCCGTTCCGTTACAGAGTCAGGCGGGGGTTTACGCTATACCCGATCGGAGTAATCCGGACGGGAAATGGGTATTTGTCGTTACCGCGAATTGCGGGAACGAAACCGCCGGAGCGATCGTGCCGATGAATGGGCAGGGCTTTGTCCGCGAGAGCACTCAGTTGCTCTCGCACGCGCCGTCTCCATCCGAGATCGAGGCCGCGCTGAAGGCCGATACGCCTTCGCCCGCTCCCGGCCACTGATCCGACGTATCCGCCATATATAATGCACTCCATGCCGTGGACTGCAAGGAGTTCCTCTATGCGTAAGCTGTATCCCGTCCTGAGTTTTGCGCTTGTCGCGTTCCTGACAACGCCCGCCGCCTTCGCCCAGAAAGCCAAAGCGCAAAATGTTCCCGAAATTTCATACACCTCCGTCCCCAATTTTCTGAAGCTGCCGGCCGGGTTGTACCTCGGCGAATCGATGGGCGTCGCCACGAATTCGAAAGGCCACATCTTCGTCTATACCCGCAGCGCCAACACTCGCCTGTTCGAATTCGACCCCACCGGCAACTACCTGCGCGAATGGGGCATCGGCAGCTACGGCTTCGAATTCGCTCACTCCGTCCGCGTCGACCCTGAAGACAACGTCTGGGTTGTGGACGAAGGCTCCAACATGGTGATCAAGTTCAATCCTGCGGGCCGAGTCGTGATGGTGCTGGGACACAGGCCTGAAGTCGAGGCGGGTATGTTGGCAACCACCGGCAATGGCCCGACGCCGCCCGCCGCGAAGTACACCTTCAATCGCCCCACCGATGTCGCGTGGGACCCGCAGGGCAACATCTTCGTTTCCGATGGCTACGGCAACAACCGCGTCGTGAAGTACGACAAAAACGGCCGCTTCCTCGCCCAGGCCGGCAGCGAAAAAACCGGTTCCGGACGCGATCAGTTCAGCCTCCCGCACGCGATTGCGGTGGATGCGAAGGGCAACGTCTACGTCGCCGACCGCAGCAACCACCGGATGCAGGTTCTCAATAACGATCTGACGCCGAAAACCGTCTACGACAACATCGGCGACTCCTGGACCGTCTGCGTTTCCCCCGGTCCGCATCAATATCTCTTCACCTCGAACTCGAATCCCAACGGCAACGCGCCAGGCACCTGGGAGAACACAGGCGAAATTTACAAGATGGAACTCGATGGCTCCATCATCGGCAGATTTGGCCATGCCAGTAAGCAACTGGGTGGTTTCCAGGTCGCGCACATGCTCGATTGCCGCAACCCGAACGAAATTCTGGTCGCGGAAATCGAATCCTGGCGCGTCCAGAAACTGCTGCTGAAACCGCTGCTTGCGTCACCCGCCGCCAAATAGGAGAAAACCATGAGACACTTCCCCAAAGCAGTTCTCGCCATTTCGCTCCTCGCCGGCGCAGTGCTGATCGCACAGAATTCCGTGCCGGAGCTTTCCTTCACCTCCAATCCCGACCCCCTGCAGTTTCCCTCCACCATTTCATTGGGCGAAGCGGCTGGCGTGGCAACCGATTCGCACGGCAACGTCTTCGTCTACACGCGCACCGGCCATCCGACCATTTCAATCGGCACGTCGCGACCGTTCCTGCATGGCGGTTCGCGGCTGCTGGAGTTCGATCGTCTGGGCAAATTCGTCCACGAAATCGGTCAGGACTCCTACGGCTTTCTGGTAGCCCAGCAGGTCCGTATCGACCCGCAGGACAACGTCTGGATCGTGGATCAACTATCCAGCATGGTGATCAAGTTCGATACCAACGCCAGGGTGCAATTGCTTCTGGGCCGCAAAGCCGAGTCTGAGCGCGTTCCCGCAGCGCCACTGACACAGGCCGCAGGTGGCGGACGCGGCGGTGGACTGCCCGGCGCTGGCGCCCAGAGCGATCTCTTCAATCGCCCGACCGACGTCGCGTGGGACGCAGCCGGCAACATCTATGTAGCCGATGGCCTCGGCAACGCGAGAATCGCCAAGTTCGATAAGAACGGCAAATTCATCCGCTCATGGGGCTCGCGCGGCACGGCGAACGGCCAGTTCAATGAGGTGCATGGCATCGCGATCGACGCGCAGGGCAACGTCTACGCTGCCGACACCGGCAACAAGCGAATTCAGGTCTTCGATGGCGATGGCGTCTATAAAAGTCAGATTACCGGCATCGGCTCACCCGCCGCAGTCTGTATTTCGCCAGGCGCGCACCAGTTTCTCTACAGCTCCAATTCGAATCCTCAGGACGATATCGATTCCGGCGGTGAAATCTACCGCCTGGAACTCAACGGAAACCCGTTGGGTAAATTCGGCAAAGCGGGTAAACTGCCGAAAGAATTCGGTACCGTCAATGCCATCGATTGCCGCGGCAATACGGAACTCTACGTGGGTGAGATCGGCAACTGGCGTGTACAGAAAATCAGTCTGAGCGCGAAATAGCCCCGTGACCCAACCCTCGTCGAAACGCTGGCTCATGATCGGCCTCGCGTTCTGGGCGACGGTCATCAACTATCTCGACCGGCAAACGCTCTCCGTAGCCGCACCCGTCCTGCGAGAACAATTCCACATGAGCAATGTGGATTATTCGCGCGTCGTATTCGCGTTCCTGCTGGCCTATACGATCATGAACGGCGTCTCCGGCCCGCTGATCGATAGACTCGGCACACGCCTCGGCTACGCGCTATGCATCGCGTGGTGGAGCGCGGCCTCCGTCCTTCAGGCCTTTTCGCGTGGCGCGCTCAGCCTGGGCGCGTGTCGTTTTCTCCTCGGCATGGGCGAAGCCGGCAACTGGCCAGGCGGCGTGAAAGTGGTGGCCGAATGGTTTCCGCCCGAAGAGCGCGCCATGGCCTGCGGCATCTTCAACAGCGGATCTTCGGTGGGCGCCATTCTCGCTCCGCCGATAGTCGCCTTCATTCTTCTCACTCTCGGTTGGCGCGCGGCATTTCTCGCGGTCGGCTTTTCCGGGTTCATCTGGCTGCTGTTCTGGTGGCCGATCTATCGCACGCCCGCATCCGCGCCCGGCGCGGAAACTCCCGCACCAGCCGCGTCGATGACGGTCCCGGAACTGCTGCGAGTTCGTTTTGTATGGACATTTCTGCTTGCCAAGATCTTCATGGATCCCGTCTGGTATTTCTACATCTTCTGGTTCCCGGAATATCTGAAGAACGCCAGGCACTTCAATATGGCGTCCATCGGTAAGTTCGCCTGGATTCCCTTCGTCGTCGCCGGGGCCGGGAACTTCGCGGGCGGCGGATTATCGGCCTGGCTCCTGCGGCGCAAGGTTCCGATCACGGTGGCCAGAAAAGGTGCGGTGAGCTTCTTCGCCGCCCTGATGACCTCGGCGATTCCCGCAGTGCTGGTACACGAAGCGTGGCTCTCCATCGCGCTTGTCTCCGTCGCGATGCTGGGCTACACCGGCTGCCTGGCGAATATGCTGGCGATGCCCGGTGATGTGTTTCCGCAAAGCGCCGTGGCGTCGGTCTACGGTCTCGCGAGCATGGGCTCGGGCTTCGGAGGGATGGTCTTCACGCTGATCACCGGCTGGGTAGTGGACCACTATTCCTACACGCCGGTCTTCATCGGTTTCGGCATCGTGCCGTTGATCTGCGCCCTGGTAATGTGGACTTTGATGGGATCGCTGAAGCCGATCACAACTATTTCAAAAAACTTTCAGCCGTCCACAGCTAACTGAATCAAAGCAACTTAACCTGAAATTGGTTTCGTTCCGCACAAGTTTCCAGACCCCGATTTCTTGACACGATGTGCTACTTTCCAATCGGGAGCGGTTCTTCATCTGGCCGTTCCTGACAAAATTTTCCTGCGCAGGAAACGTCGACTTAAGGTGAAACTGGACTCTCGGGTACCTGTTAAGGGATGACGGCATCGACCCTTTGGATCGTGTCGACGAGAGATCTTTCAAGCTGGCTTGAATAACATTGGACTCAAGCGAAAGACGTAGAGTTCGATACCAGAGGGCGGGAGTCATCGAAATTAGCACTATGCCGCGCGGGCATCAACATTAACTAACCGCATGGCTGCTGGTCATATAGATA
>Ga0182024_10004620_pt1 | contig 31485 bp, 32 predicted proteins | sample P32metaG_FD_120480 | JGI IMG/M metagenome (GOLD analysis project Ga0182024, IMG submission 120480) | Permafrost microbial communities from Stordalen Mire, Sweden - P3-2 metaG (Illumina Assembly) | ecosystem: Environmental > Terrestrial > Soil > Wetlands > Permafrost | place: Sweden: Stordalen...
GCATCGATGCGGCGTATCGATTCCTTGTAAAAATCGAGGACTTGCTGAGGCGTTTTTCCGTAGGACAACGCCGGAACGTCGATGGCGAGGACGTGACGCGTATCGACGCCGGTCTGAGTCGTTTGCAACGCGATCAGCGTACTGATCAACATGCCTGCTCCCGCCAACAGCACGAAAGACGCGGCGATTTGCGTGACGGCGAAGATGCGCTGGCGGCGGCTGGTGCTGCTGGTGATGCGGACGCTGCCGCTCGCGAGGTTCATGCCATTCGACGCGTTAGCCGAGGGCAGGCGCGGCACAAATGCCAAAATCACCGCGGCGACTATTGCCAGCGCCGCTCCCACCCAGAGCAGGCTGGAATCGACCGTCAAATCCAGCGCGCGAACGGAGAAGCGCGAGGCGTATCGAGCCAGGATTGTGACCAGTGGCTGCGCGATCGTTACCGCGATTACCGCGCCCGCGCCGCAGAGCAGAAGGCTTTCGGCTAACAACATGCGGCGCAGCGCGCCAGTGCTTGCGCCGAGCGCGGCGCGGATCGAGAGTTCGCCCTCGCGGCGAACCGTCCGCGCGAGAATCAGGTTGGCAACGTTCGAGCAGGCGATGATGAAGACGAGGCCCGAGGCAGCGAGAAGGACAAGGAGAACGGTGCGCGCGCCGGAAGTAATCTGGTCCCGGAGCATCCTGGCATCGATGCGGTAGCCGCCGGTATCGGGATACGCGTCGGGCTGGTCCTTCCGCATGGAGGCGTAGACGGTGCGCAACTCGGCGCGAGCCTGGTCGAGAGTGGCGCCGGGAGCAAGCTTGCCGAAGAGTTCGGTCATGCGGTGGACGCGGCCCGTGACCATCGTGGCGGAAAGATGATGCGGGCTCGTGACCACGTTGCCGATAATCTCCGTATCCGCGGGATACGGCACAGAGGGTTCAAGGACGCCGATGACTGTGGCGGAACGATCGCCAATGCTGCTGAGGCGAACTGTTTTGCCGATTACAGCAGGATCTTTATTGAAAACGGTGGACCAGAAGCGATACGTGAGCACGATGACGCCGGCTGCGTTCGGACCGTCGTCTTGAGGTCCGATGAGGCGGCCGAGAACAGGACGCAGACCCATGACTTCGAAGTAGGTGCCGCCGACGACGCCACCTTGAACTCCGCGAGGTTCACCGAGTCCGATCATCGTAAAGCCCATCGTCGAGAAATCGCCGAACTCGCTCACGGAGTGGACGCCGGCTTCGATGTCCTTGACTTCGGGCACGGAAAACGTTGTGTTGTCGTCTCCGATGCGGGGGGCGCTCTGGCGGATGTACATGAGCCGGTTCTCGTCACGGTTGACGAGCGGCTTGAGCAGCACTCCCCGCACGAGCGTGAAGATGGCGACATTGGCCCCGATGCCAAGCGCCAGCGTGAGGGTCACAATGGCCGCAAGCCCTTTGCTGCGCATCAGCGAGTGGAACGCAACTCTTAGATCGCGGAAAAATGACATGCTTCTTGTCCCTTCGGCGTTTATCAGTGTAACTCGCCGTTCACAGCCAGCGAAAACAAATCGAAAATTCCCGCATCCCCAATCCCTGCACCACCCCAGCGCCGATCCCATCCCCGCCCTCCGCATGCCCCGCACGCCATTTCCTGGCCGCCCGTGATATCTCTCAATCGGCGATAAGCCATGAGGTATCCAAAATGATCTCCGACAAACAATTAGAAGCGAACCGCAGCAATGCCGAGACCGATGAAGCGGTCAGGCCTTATCCCCGCAATACCGATCCAGCGGGAAGCGCCCCTGGTCAGGGTCCTAAAACGGAAGAGGGCAAGAAACGTTCCAGCATGAACGCACTCCGTCACGGCATCACTGGTCAAGTCACCACCATGACCGATGAAGACCGCGCCGCCCACGACACATTCTCGAAAGCTCTCATGAACGATCTCGCGCCCGACGGAGCCATGGAGATCCAACTCGCCCAGCGCATCGCCATCGATAGCTGGCGTCTCAACAGGATCAGTGCCATTGAAGACAACCTCTTCGCCCTCGGCCAACTCCAGCATGGCGGTGAGGCCTGCCCCGATGTCCCTCAACTCGACGCCGCACTCACCACCGCACACGTTTTCACACAGCAGTCGAAGCAGCTCCAGCTCCTCTCCCTTTACGAGCAGCGCATCAACCGCGCCATCCAGAAGAACCTCGCCCTGCTGCAATCCCTCCAGGCCGCCCGGAAAGCAGAGTGCGAAGCGGCCATGAAGGAAGCGGCCAGTCTCCTCAAGCTCAGTGAAATGAAATGCTTGGAGTACGTCCCGGCCCGCGACGGGTTTGTATTTTCGAATGACCAAATCCACGCCGCTATCGACCGCGAACAGCGCCTCCAACGAGCCTCGACAGCCGATTTCAGCAAATTCCGGGCCCGAAAACTCCAAAGCCAAGCGGCCTGACAGAGTTTGTCCTATCCGCGTTCATCGGCGTTCATCGGCGGCCAGGACTAATTGAGTCGGAATTTAACCTGTTGACTCTAATAGGCTCCAAAGCGTAAGATGAATTGAGGATAAGATTGGTCCTTATTCCATGCTCAAGCTGACCAAGAAAGCGGATTACGGGTTGATCGCCCTTCGCCACCTCGCCTCCCTCCAAGGGACGACGGCCAGCGCGGGTGCCACAGCCAGTGCAAAGGACATCGCCGAGACATATCATCTGCCCGTGCCGCTCCTCGCCAAGGTTCTCCAGCAGTTGACGCGGGCTGAAATTCTTCGTTCGGTGGCGGGTACAAATGGCGGCTACAAACTAGCGCGCGACGCCAATCGGATCAGCGCCCTCGAAGTCGTTCGCGCCATCGACGGTCCCGTAATTTTGACGCATTGCTTCACAGAGCATGGGACGTGCGAGCAATCGGAAACCTGCACCGTGCGCGAACCCCTGCGCCGCGTCCATGAAGCGATTTTGGAGTTGTTGAACAAGTTTACGATTACGGATCTGGCGGAATCGCCCGCCGCAAAACTGACGCCTTTGACGTTGCCAGGTTTGAATCAAGTAGCGCCGGGCAGGCATCAGGCCCTGTAGGTACCAGGAATTGAAATGAAGACGCCCATTTATCTCGACAATCACGCGACAACGCAGATGGACCCTCGGGTCCTCGATGCGATGCTTCCCTATTTCACGCAATACTTCGGCAACGCCGCCAGCCGCAATCACGAGTTCGGTTGGGTCGCCGAGCAGGCAGTGGATAAAGCCCGAAAGCAGATTGCCGATCTGATCGGCACTTCCCCCCGCGAAATCATCTTCACCAGCGGCGCCACCGAATCGGACAATCTCGCCATCAAGGGCGTAGCCGAGATGTATGCCGAAAAAGGCAACCACATCATCACCGCGGCGACAGAACATAAAGCGGTACTCGATACCTGTAAAAAGCTCGAAAAGAATGGCTATCGGGTGACCTACCTGCCCGTTAAGGGCGACGGCCTGATCGATCTCGACATGCTTCGGGAATCCATCACGGACAAGACCATCCTGGTCACCATCATGTACGCCAACAACGAAATTGGCGTCCTCCAGCCCGTGGCCGAGATCGGGAAAATCTGCCGTGAAAAGGGTGTTCTGTTCCACACCGATGGCGTCCAGGCTATTGGCAAGGTTCCGGTCGACGTGAACCGCGACAACATCGACCTGATGTCGATCACCGCGCACAAGTTATATGGACCGAAAGGCGTTGGCGCGCTCTACGTCCGGCGCAAGAATCCGCGCGTGCAGTTGACCGCTCAAATGGATGGCGGCGGACACGAGCGCGGCATGCGTTCCGGCACGCTCAACGTTCCTGGAATTGTCGGACTCGGCGAAGCCTGCGCCATCTGCCAGCGCGAAATGCCCGAGGAGACGAAGCGGCTCCAATATCTGCGCGACAAGCTGCGCAACAAACTGGAATCCGAGTTGGATGAGGTTTATCTCAACGGCTCGTGGGAACATCGCTTGCCGCACAGCTTGAATCTGAGCTTTGCGTATGTGGAAGGCGAATCGCTGCTGATGGGCATCAACGATGTGGCGGTTTCCAGCGGCTCGGCCTGCACTTCGGCCACGCTCGAACCAAGCTATGTATTGAAGGCTCTCGGCCTCGGAGACGACATCGCGCACTCGTCGATCCGGTTTGGCATTGGCCGTTTCAACACGGAAGAAGAAATCGATTACGTCGCGGACAAACTGGTCACCGTGGTCCGCAAACTGCGCGAGCTCTCGCCGCTCTACGAAATGGCGAAAGAAGGTATCGACCTAAGCAAAGTTTCATGGGTTACAGACTAAATGCACCACTTCTCAATGACCCCTTGCATAGCTCGTGGCGCGCGCACTCTTGCGTGCCGTGTCGACGCTTGGTGAATTTAAGAAAAGGAGAAAATTTCAATGGCATATTCCGATAAGGTTCTCGATCACTACAACAATCCGCGCAACGTCGGCTCACTCGACAAAAGCGCCGAAAACGTCGGCACCGGCATGGTCGGCGCGCCGGAGTGCGGCGACGTCATGAAGCTTCAGATCAAGGTCAACGACGCCAACGGCATCATCGAAGACGCCAAGTTCAAGACCTTCGGCTGCGGCAGCGCGATCGCCAGTTCTTCGCTCGCCACGGAATGGCTGAAGGGCAAGACGGTCGACGAAGCTCTTTCAATCAAGAACACGGACATCGTGAACGAGCTGAGCCTGCCGCCGGTGAAGATCCATTGCTCCGTGCTCGCCGAAGACGCCATCAAAGCGGCGATCAGCGATTACCGCACCAAGCAGGCGAAGCGCGTCCCGGCCGAGCAAACGACAACACAAACGGTTGCGTAATGTCTGTTGCAACTCAAGCCGAAGCCACGGAAGTCAAGGTCACGCCGAAGGCGGTCCAAAAGATCCGTCAGGCGTTCGAGAAGATGGGCGTGGCCGATCTCAAGAATGCCGGGCTGCGTCTGGGCGTGCTCGGCGGCGGTTGCACCGGCTTGAGTTACCAGTTCAAGTTCGACACCAAATCTCGTCCCACGGACTTGGTTTACGACTTCGATGGCGTGCAGATCTTCGTCGACCCGAAGAGCATCCGTTATTTGAAGGGCCTGACGCTCGATTACCAGGAATCGCTCATGCAGTCGGGTTTCGTATTCGAGAATCCGAACGCAAAGAAGAACTGCGGCTGCGGCACGTCTTTCTCGGCCTAATGGATTTTTTCGAGTTTCTGGACCTGCCCAGGAATCTGTCTATCGACGCGAAGGACCTCGAAAAGCGTTTCTACGCGCTCAGCCGCCAGTTGCACCCGGATCTAAATTCGCGCAAGAGCCAGGCCGAACGGGACCAAGCCGAGGAAGCGACTGCGTTATTGAACGACGCGTACCGGACTCTGCGCGACCCGATCGCACGCGCCGAGTACCTGCTCAAGCTCGAAGGTTTCGACGTCGGCGAGCAGACCACAAAGGACGTTCCGCCCGAGCTGCTCGAGGAGGTTTTCGAACTGAACATGGCGCTCGAGGAGTTTAACGCAGGAGCCGAAGCCGACCTTTCTCAATTGGAAGCGGCGCGGCAAAGATTTGAAGGGATGCGGGGCGAGATCGACGCCGAATTGCAATCGAAGTTTGCGGAATGGGATTCGACGGAAAAACGCGAAGCCCTTACCGCCGTGCGAGGCCTCCTGAACCGGCGAAAGTACATTACGAATCTGATCAACCAGACCAATGTTCCAGATCGAATTTGACAACGACAAGGTAGTCGGGATCGACCTCGGCACCACCAACAGCCTCGTCGCGTGGATGGACCTGGCCAAGCCAGCGGTCCTTCCGCTTGTACCCAGCATCGTTTCGGTTTCCCCGGACCGCGAGATCATCGTCGGCGACAAAGCGCGACAGGAACTAATCGACCATCCCGATCGCACCATCTATTCGGTGAAACGCCTGATGGGCCGCGGCATCGCCGACGTTCAGGAAGAACTGAAGCTATTCCCGTTCCGTATCGCCGATGACAGTGAATCGATCATTCGCGTCCGATTGGGCGAGAAGACCTTCACGCCTCCTGAGATCTCCGCCTTCATCCTGCGCCAACTTAAGCTGAACGCCGAGGCCGCATTAGGCCAACCGGTTTCGAAAGCGGTCATCACCGTTCCCGCCTACTTCAATGACGCCCAGCGGCAAGCCACGCGCGATGCCGGCCGGATTGCGGGACTCGAAGTTCTTCGCTTGGTCAACGAGCCCACCGCGGCCGCTCTCGCTTACGGGCTCGACAAACGACAGGAAGGCATCATCGCCGTTTACGACCTCGGCGGCGGCACTTTCGACATCTCGATCCTCAAACTGCACGAGGGAATCTTCGAAGTCCTCGCGACCAACGGCGATACCCATCTCGGAGGCGACGACATCGACAACCGCCTCCTCAAGATCGCTCTCGAAGACCTGCAATCGGAGTGGAGTGAGGACCTCTCCCACATCGGCGAAGCGGTTCAAACGATCCGCCAGGAAGTCATCCGCGCCAAGGAGTCCCTGTCGTTCCTCCCGGTCGCCCACATCGATTTCGCCTGGCACGGCAAGCGCTACCATCGCGAGATCACCCGCGAGCTTTTCGAGAACCTGATCAAAGACATCGTCGACCGCACGCTTGGCCCTTGCCGAAGCTGCATGAAAGACGCGAACGTTACTCCGGAACAGATCGATGAAGTCGTGCTCGTCGGCGGATCCACGCGTATCCCAATGGTCCGCAGCGCGGTGGAAGTGCTGTTCCGCGCCAAACCCCATACGGAGCTGAATCCGGACGAAGTCGTCGCCCTCGGCGCAGCGGTTCAGGCCGGCATTCTTTCGGGCACAGTGGAGAACCAGTTACTTCTCGACGTCACGCCACTTTCGCTCGGTATCGAGATCTCCGGCGGCGTCGTATCGAAGATCATCCATCGCAACTCGACCATCCCCGCCAGCGCCAGCGAGACCTTCACCACCGGCGTGGACGGCCAGACCAACGTACTCATCCATGTCGTACAGGGCGAGCGGGAATTGGCGAAAGACTGCCGCAGCCTTCTGCGTTTCGATCTGAAAGACATCGCTCCCATGCCCGCCGGCATGCCCCGCATCGAAGTCCGTTTCCTGATCGACGCCAACGGCATCCTCAACGTCACGGCGCGCGATGCCCGGACCGGCAAGGAGCAGTCGATCGATGTACAGCCATCCTACGGGCTCACTCTCGAGCAAACCGAAGCAATGATAGATGCGGCCATCGAGCATGGAGAAGACGATCTCCAAGCCGCTCAGGTCGCACTGTCGCGTGTGGATGCCGACGCGCTTTTGCTCGCGATCGAAAAAGCTAAAAAGAACGACGCCTGGCTCGAACTTACCGATGCCGAGCGCGGCCAAATCCTCGACGGCATCCGGCAACTGCAGACCGTATACCATGGCGACGATCATCACGCTATCCGCGACGCAATGGATGTTCTGAATGAGGTCACGCACAAGTTGGCCGAGAACATGATGAACACGGCGGTCAGCGGCGCGTTAAAAGGCACGAAGCTTACTTGACCGCGACGGCAATCGTCTGGGTCGCGGAATGCCCTGCCCCGTCTTCGGCTATGAGTTTGTACTCGGTGTCCTTCTTTGGCGAAACATGCACGCAACGCGTCAAAGCGGGCCAAAGCTCGTCGGCTGAAACAGGCTCCATCCGCACTGACTTCGCGCCGATCACGCCGTAGCAGAGTGTCGTGCGATCTCCGCGCCTGATAGCGGCCGGAGCGGCATAGAAGCTGATGATCTTGAGCCCTCCGCCGCCCATGGCATCGAGTTCCTTGCGCTCCTGGCTTGCTTCCTTTTGTGTCTGCGCCCGCGCTGCCTCCCGGTTCCCGCTCCAGCGCGAATAGAATATCGTGCCATCGTAGATCAGGGCCGCCACAATCAATAGTCCCAGGAACTGCATAGCGCGCCGCATTTTCGAGTGTGTTACTCCTGTTCTAAGTGCGCTATTTTCTGAGCAGGCGCGAGCCGCCACTCACGAGGATGCTGTTGATCGAGAGCGGTTCACGCTCGCTGCTCGAAGGCATCCTCCCCCATCTTCGCACCGTTCATGGTCCGGACGTTGCCATCGATCTCGTCACTTGCTACGCCGGCCTGCCCGACGGTTTCGGACCGGACACCGTCGTCTACCGCGTCACCGAATATGGGTCGCCTGAGGGCCGCAAAAAGCTAATACGCCTTCTGCGCAGCCGCCAATACTCTATTGCCGGAATGATCTGCGCTGCCGAGCCGATCATGACGAAGTGGAAATGGATGATCGCGCTGCGCATACCCGCGAAGATTTTCATCCTAAACGAAAACGGCGACTACTTCTGGATACATCGTGATCATGTCGCGGCCATCCGGCAATTCTCCCTCGTCCGGCTCGGACTCTCCGGCGCGGGCGCCGTCCGCACACTGGGACGCCTGCTGCTCTTTCCCTTCAGCGTGCTGTTTCTGCTACTGTATGCTTTCGCCGCGCATTCAGGCAGAATCGTGCGAAGCGTTTTTAAACCCTCAAAACTATGAAACAGATTCTTGTATCGAAACACGGTGGTCCCGAAGAGTTGAAACTGGTGGAGGCGCCCAAGCCCTCGCCAGGCACCGGCCAGGCGCTCGTCAAAATCGCGGCATCCGGGGTCAACTATATCGACGTCTACTTCCGCACCGGGCTCAATAAAGCCGATGTCCCCTTCACGCCTGGCAACGAAGCGGCGGGCATCGTCGACTCGGTGGGCGCGGGCGTTACGGTGGTCAAACCCGGGGACCGCGTAGCCTATTCGATGGCACGCGGGTCCTATTCGGAATACGCGCTGGTTCAGGCGGACCAACTTGTGCCGCTTCCGAACACAGTCGATCTGAACACCGCAGCCGCCGCACTGCTGCAAGGCATGACAGCGCATTATCTGACGCACTCGACATGGGCATTGAAACCTGGCGACAAATGTCTGGTCCATGCGGCCGCCGGCGGCGCCGGTGCTCTCGTTGTGCAGATGGCAAAGATGCTCGGCGCGACCGTCTACGGCACAGTGGGAACGGATGCGAAAGCCGCGATCGCGAAGGAAGCCGGCGCGGACGAGACAATCGTCTACACGCGGGACGATTTCGCGGTCGAGGTCAAACGCCTCACCGGTGGCAAAGGCGTCGACGTGATCTACGACTCCGTGGGAGCTACTACATTTCTGAAAGGCCTCGACCTGCTTCGCCCGCGTGGCATGATGGCGCTGTTCGGACAATCCAGCGGACCGGTGGAACCGATCAATCCGGCTATTCTCAATCCGAAAGGCTCGCTGTTCCTGACGCGGCCCAGTCTGATGCATTATGTTCTGACCCGCGAAGAACTGCTCTGGCGCGCCGGCGACGTGTTCGCATGGCTCGGCTCCGGCAAACTGAAGCTTCGCATCGAGAAGACATATCCGTTGGCCAATGCAGCGGAAGCCCATCGCGATCTGGAAAGCCGAAAGACCGCGGGTAAACTCTTACTCATCCCATAAATGACCGCCGAGGAAAATCGCCGAGAGCGCGCCGCATCGCTGCTGGACGAAGCAAAGCTGGGCGCTCTGCTCGTCACTAATCTTCACAACGTTCGCTACCTGACCGGCTTCACAGGCAGCAATGGCGCGGTCTTGCTTCTCAAACACAAGCCGGCCGTCCTGTTTACCGATCCGCGCTACACCGTCCAGTCTCAACAGCAGGTAACCTGCCGAATCCGTATCGCAAAAGGAACGCTTACAAAAGCAATTCTGCAGGAAATTGGCCGCAGCCGCGTTCGTCGTGTCGGCTTCGAACAGGACAACATGACGGTGGCGCAACGGGAATCGTTCAAGAAGGATCTGCAACCCGTGACGGGCCTGATCGAGCACCTGCGCGTTGTCAAGGACGCGACCGAAATCGACAAGATCCGGGCCTCTGTCATCTCCAATTCAGCGGCACTCGAAGCAGCGCTGAAGCGGTTCAAAATCGGGATGAAGGAATCGGAGCTTGCAGCCGAGATCGATTATCAGAATCGGAAGCTCGGCGCGGAAGCGCCGGCATTCGACACCATCGTCGCCGCGGGCGAGCGCGCGGCGCTGCCTCACGCACAGCCCGGGGCATCCCGGATATCGCCCGGTATTCTGTTGATCGATATGGGCGCATTCCGCGACGGGTATGCGAGCGACATGACCCGCATGGTTCATGTCGGGTCCGCAACGCCAAAATATAGACGCGCTTATCGAGCTGTTCTCGAAGCGCAGCTCGCGGCCGTCGACGCCGTTAAACCCGGTGTCACCACAAATTCCGTGGATCGTGCGGCGCGCGATGTCCTCACGCGGCACGGTCTGGGGCGCGAGTTCATCCATTCCACGGGACACGGGCTCGGGCTCGAAATCCACGAGCCGCCGCGCATCGGCCGCAAAGACAAGACCAAGCTCGAAGCGGGCATGGCGATCACAATCGAGCCGGGCGTTTACATCGAAGGCTGGGGCGGGATTCGGATCGAAGACACGGTTCTCGTTACAACGGGCGGTTGTGAGATCCTCACACCGACCACCAAAGAGCTCCGCGAAATCTGACAGGCCCCGTGGCGCGCGCACTCGTGCGTGCCGCGTCGAGACTCTTCTCGACGCTTGTCTTCCGTTCAAGCACCGCTCTGTTTCGGCAGCAGGTGCTTCTGGATCTTCCCCATCGCGTTGCGCGGCAGCTTCTCGACGCGGATAAATGCCCGGGGAATTTTGAACGAGGCCAGCTTCTCGCGGCAGCGGACTTCGATCAGGGCGATATCGATCTCAACGGCCATTACCACGTATGCGATCGGCACCTCACCGCGCATTCTGTCCGGAAGTCCGACCACCGCGGCCTCGGCGATCTCGGCCTGTTCCTGCAGAAACTCCTCGATCTCCCGAGGATATATGTTGAAGCCTCCGGAAATGATCAGGTCGCTTTTCCGTCCGCTCAGCGTAAAGTACCCGTCGGGTGATCGTGTGGCCAAGTCGCCTGTTCTGAAGTAGCCGTCGACGAACGCTTCGCGAGTGGCGTCCTCGCGTTTCCAGTACCCCAGGAAAACGTTGGGTCCGCGCAAGTAGACCTCTCCCGTTTCGCCATCATTCACGGGCTGCAGCTCTTGATTAAGCAGCCGCACGGAAACTCCTGGCAACGGCAACCCGACGGTGCCGGGACGCCTCTCGCCTTCGTACGGATTGCTGATGTTCATGATCGTCTCGCTCATCCCGTAACGCTCAAGGATGGTGTGTCCGAACAGATCGCGGAATTCTTCCAATACCTGCGCTGGCAGCGGCGCGGACCCGGAAACGAAAAGCCGCATGAATCCGCCGATCTCGCGGGCTGTCCCGGGGTCGATAGCGAGCAGTCGAGCATAGATGGTGGGCACTCCGAAGAACAGGGTGGGGCGAAAATCCAAAAATTCCACCGCCGCGGTTTGATGATCGAAGCGCTCCAGCAGCCGCATCCGGCAGCCGCTCACGAGCCAGCAATGCAGCCCGTTCCCCAAGCCATGCACGTGGAACAACGGCAGCGCGAGAAGGAACCGGTCTTCCGCCGAGATTCGCCAGCAGGCCAGCAGGTTCACCGTATTGGCGGCGAAATTATTGTGCGTCAGGATCGCGCCTTTCGACGTTCCGGTGGTCCCTGAGGTGTAGATGATCCCTGCCGGAGAGTCGCCGTCGAGATCGACGGTTGGGCGAATATTCTCGGCGTCCTGCGATTCCCGAAGAAGATCCGCGGGCGTCCAGATCGGCACATCCGTCGCGAGTATGGCGTCCGTTACAAGCGCGCGCGGTTCCGCATCGGAGAGAATGTGCGAGATCTCCCGATCGCGATAGAGGATGTTGATCGGAACAAAGATGACGCCGAGTTTTACGCACGCCAGATAGACGTCGATCATCTCGACGCAATTCACGAGATAAACGCACAGCCGATTGCCTTTACCCAACCCTTTGTTCATCAGGAGCCGGGCGAGACGGTTACTGCGCGAATCGAGCTCTTCGAAGGTGTAAGTCCGGCCGCGGACCTCCAGTGCAACGGCCTCGCGCCGGCCTTTGAGAGACAAGTCGAACAGATCGGAGAGCGTCATGATTCCATTCTTCCCCGCCACGTTATCATGGGCAGTTCATGCGCAGGATATTTTGGGCAGCCCCCGCTTTTCTGCTTCTCGCCGGATGTGGCAAGAAGACGGGCGTTACGAATATGAATGACAGGATTAAGGTTCTGATCGGGGGCACCGCCATCGTCGCTTCCGGGGAAGAGCCAATTGAAGATTCCATCGTCGTGATCGCCGGCACGAAGATCCGTTCCGTCGGAACGCGCAAGGACGTTCCCGTCCCCCAGAACTCCGACCGCACCGACCTCACAGGGGAATGGATCGTGCCCGCGGAAGGCTCCCGCATCGAGGTCGGTGAGACTGCGAATCTGTTGATCCTCAAACACAAACCCAACGGGATTGAGCCAGCTGCGGAAGCCGACAAAGGTACCAGAATTGTGGCCGGTGAATGGAAAATTAAGTAACGAGCCGAAATGCTCACGGCCCGACTGGGCTGCCGCGCGGGGATACCGCTTGCCCTGGTCGCGATGGCCTTGGCCTCCCAGACGAACTTCTCCAACTGGAATGCCGTAAAGGCGCTCAAGCCGGGAGCCGACGTTCGGATCGCTGCCGGCTCTCGCACCGTTCGCGGCACTGTCGACCGGATCACGCACGACTCGCTGGTGGTGACCTCCGGGAAGAGTCAGGAAATGTTCAACCGGCAGAGGTATCGACGGTTTCTGCCAGGAAGCCGGGGCATCGCATGAGGAATCCGCTGATCGGTCTCGGGGCCGGCACTGGCGTCGGACTGGGAATCGGCCCCGGCGCGCGGTTGCACGGAGGTGTGCTGCAGATCGTTCCAAACCGAACGCTGACTGGGGCATTTGCGCTCGCAGGGGCGCTGACGGGAACCGTTGTGGGCGCTGTCATCCCGACCGGTGGCTGGCGCGAAATCTACAAGCAATAGGGGAGAACGGGTTGCTTGTGAACAAGCCTCGAGATGAGTCTCACGCGGCTCGCATGAGTGCGCGCGCCACTAAGCTCTTCCGTCCGGTACCTTCTTGTCGAGCCAGTCGCGGATTATGCCGAACACCTCGTGGTTGTTTTTCTCCATCAGCATCAGATTGCCATTGCCGTAGATCCCGTAATCGCGCAACCGCACCATCTCCGCTGAACAGCCCACCTGCTTGAGAAATTCCACGTTCGTCACCGGCGATCCGCCGCCGCCGAATTCGCTCGTCAGCCATCCGATCGGAATCCCCTGAAGATTTTTCCACTTATGCGCCGGCTCCGCCTGCAGCTTATAAGGACTCACGACCGGGCGCGGCGAATCGGGCGGCTCGGTCTTGTCCACCAGTTTAAACTGACTAACGTCCGTTACCGGGGGATCGAACGTCATCGGACCCGCCGTCAATCCCCAGCGCAGCTGTGCGGCAAACGGATTCCCGTTGATCTCCAGGCACATGATCGCCTTCACCAGGTTCGGACGGCGGTCGGCAACGCCCCAGGCGAAGAAGCCGCCGAACGCATGCACGCAGAGAATGCTCGGGCCGATCTTGTCCAGTAATTCGGCGCCACCTCGCCAGACCATGTCGCTGTGAAATGCCTCATCGCTGACATTGCCGGATTCGCAGGCCATGAACTGATCGATGTAAGGATCGTTCATCCCTCCCGGCCCCGGCCATTGCGCGGTGTTGAACACCACCGTGCTCGTGACCAGTCCCTCGAATGGCGGGACGTTCGGCAAATGGCTCGGCCCCAGCGCATCCGGATGATAGGGCGAGCGGCCGTAGCTGGGACGATCCACCCAATACACGCTGTACCCGTTTTGCACGAAGTAGTGCACCCAGCCGGGCCGCCCTCCGATTCCCATCATGTGCGTGCCCTGGCCGCCTCCGCCATGCACCATCACCACCGGATACTTGTGCCGCTTCTCGGCGGGGATCATGTACTGCACAAAATACTGGCCCTGTGCTATATCGCCATAGGGCATTTTCTTGCGCTGTACATCGACCCAGAAAGAGCCCTGATCGGCTAATTTCAGCGCCGTCGATTCGGTGTTGCGATTCGGGTCGATGCCGGGCGTGATGACAGCGGGCGCACTTTTCGTAACGTTCGCGTCCATCCATTCGAGAACCGGCTGCAGCGACTCCCGATTGTTGCGCGCCATATGAACCATCGGTCCGTTTCCAACCCTCATCACAGGCATTTTCGGAGCCTGCTGATTTGCTGTCGGAGAGCCGAGCCTCTCGAGGCCCGCCGGTTCGACGGTAACGATTGCCTTGACGAGATCCGGCCGCGCCTGCGCCGCCACCGACGCGAAGACGGCGCCATCCCCGTGCGTGATCAGAATCGCCGGCCCGATATCGTCCAGCAGAATCGCGCCCCGCGTCCGCCATACATTCTGCGTGATCGGGTTGTTGCCCATGGGCTGGCCCATCGAAGCGACCAGTTGCGCCACCGCCGGATCGTTCGCATCGCCGGTACCCGGCCATTGCGGACCCGCCACACTCTTCGCAACGCGTTCGAATGTGGGCGCCTCCCGATCGAATTGCCCGTGCACAAACGGCTGGTAGGGATTGCGGCCCTGGCCCGGACGGTCAATTACGTAGACCTTGTAGCCCTGTTCGAGAAGCAGAGTGGCCCAGCAGCGCCGGCCGTCGGGCGTGCCGATCCAGTCCGAGCCTTGCCCGTAGCCGCCGTGGATCAGCACGACGGGATACGGATGCCGTACCTGCGTGGGAATCCAATGTTCCACATACATCTGCATACCGTTGCAAACTGTGCCGCGCGCGAGCAGAGCGTGTTCGACGCCATACCAGTGGTAGCTCCACTCGGCGATATCGAGGACTGGGCCGGGATTGCTCGCGGCCGTCTGCGCGGCGAGTTGGGCAGGCAAGGCACTGAGCGCGCCTGCCGCGAGTACGCCGAAATCGCGCCGCGTGAATCCTGAATCCGAATCGTTCTCTGCCATCGCGTTCCCTCAATTCCGTTCGCCGTGGCGCTGGTGGTCCCTGCCACCGGCGTTGGGTGACAGAAAAACACCGGCGACAAGATCGCCAGCGCCACGCCCTTCCAGCGATCTTATTACGTTCGGGCACGCGAGGGCGCGACGTTGAAACCGTATGCCACAATATAAGACGTAATCACCTAATGTCCAACCCTATTTCGTCGCTTCGCGAAGAAGACGTTCGCGAACAGGAGAGGCAGAATCCGTCCGACGCGGAGAGCTCTTTCGGCGACATCCTCAACCAGTTCGAACAGACGCATGCGCACGAAGCCGCCGGTGAGCAGGGCCGCGAAGCCACGGTTGTCGCCATCAACGACGACAACGTGTTTTTCGATATCGGACAGAAGACCGAAGGCGTCATGCCCGTCTCGGCGTTGCGCGACGACAAGGGCCCCATCGCGGTCAAGCCCGGCGACGTGCTCCAGGTCGGCGTCAAGGGCCGTAACGAGGAGGGATATTACCAGCTTTCGCTGATCAAAGTCGATCGGCCGAAGGACTGGTCCGGCCTTCAGAAAGCGTTCGATGACAAGTTAACGGTTTCCGGTCTGGTCACCTCTCTCATCAAGGGAGGCCTTTCGGTGGATGTCGGGATGCGCGCCTTCATGCCCGCGTCACGCAGCGGCGCGCGGGACATTCCCGAGATGCAGACGCTGGTCGGCCAGGAGATCGCGTGCCGCATCATCAAGCTCGATACGGAAAAAGAAGACATTGTTGTCGATCGCCGCGTGGTCCTCGAGGAAGAGCGTTCGAAGGCAAAGGAAGAGAAGCTGGCCGGCTTGCGGGTGGGCATGGTGGTGAACGGAACGGTGCGCAGCCTGCTCGATTACGGGGCTTTCATCGATATCGGAGGAGTCGATGGCATGCTGCATGTCGCCGACATTTCGCATGGGCGCGTGAATAAGCCGTCCGATGCGCTCACCGTCGGGCAGCAGCTGGACGTGCAGATTCTCAAGGTCGATGCGGCGAAAAAGCGCATCTCGCTGGGGCTCAAACAACTACAGCCGGATCCGTGGATTGGCGCGGCGGATAAGTATCATACAGGCGACCGAGTACGCGGCACGGTAGCGCGGGTCACCGATTTCGGCGCATTTGTAGAACTCGAACCGGGACTGGACGGCCTCATTCACATGTCGGAAATGTCCTGGTCCAAGAAGGTGCGGAAGCCTTCCGAGATCCTGAAGCCGGGCGAGGCCGTGGAAGCTGTTGTGCTCGCCGTGAGTCCGGCCGACAAGCGCATCTCCCTTGGACTCAAACAAGCGCTGGGCGACCCGTGGGACGACGTGGAGAAAAAATTCCCCGTCGGCGCGATCGTCGAAGGAGCTGTTACCCAACTGAAGCAGTTCGGCGCGTTCGTGCAGGTCACGGAAAATATCGAAGGCATGATCCATGTCGGCGATATCGTGAACGAAAAACGCATCAACCATCCGCAGGACGAATTGAAGGTCGGTCAGGTGGTGCGCGCGATCGTGCTCGAGAATGACCGCGAGAAACGCCGGTTGAGACTGGGCCTGAAGCAACTCGTTCCCACTTCACTCGACGAATACATCGGGGAACACAAGGATGGCGACGAGGTAACAGGCCGAGTAACTGAGGTGAACCGTAACCGCGTCACTGTGGAACTCGGCGAGGGCGTTCAGGGCCACTGCACCCTGGCGGCGCAGGAGCAGAAGCAGGAACAGAGCCGGGGACCGGTCGACGTGTCCGCGCTGTCATCGATGCTGGCCAGCAAGTGGAAGGGCGGCAATGCTGCCTCTGAGGACGAGCCCAAGCGCGATCAGGTGAAACCGGGCCAAATCCGCAGCTTCAAGATCACGAAACTCGACGCCGAAAAGAAGAAAATCGAGCTCGAATTGGCCTGAAAAGGGACAGGCGCTCTGCGCCAGTGGTCCATTCTTACGCGGCTCGGTAGTGAGCCGGATGCGGTGCGGCGCGTATTGAACCGCTTGGCGGATGGGCCATCCGGGGAACGCGATGAGGCGCTGGCGGAACTTTCGATATTGGCGGGATTGCGAAGCTTGGGCGTCGAGGTGAAACGGGAGGCGAGGCAAATGCCGATTCAGGAAGATTTCAGGGATCACGATTATTATGGGCCGTTGATTCGGCAGGCTCGCGTGGAAGGGCAATTGATACTGCTCATGCGTCAGATCGAGAAACGGTTTGGCGCAGTCCCGCCCCTTATCCGGGATCAGATCGCGGCTTTGAAGCCGGACCAACTCGAACCGGTCGGTCTGCGCCTGCTCGATGCGGAACGCATCGAAGATCTGTTCGCGCGGTAGCCCGCAACCGGCGCTGCAAACTACTTACGGGCAGCGACTCCGCGTGCCGCCATCTGCGCTGGTGGTCCTGCGATGACCTCGGGTTCCGGCGGCGGGATCTTCTTCGGCCGCGCATTCAGATGCGTGGTCACCATGTCGCGAAATGTCTTCTCGAATTTGGGAGTTCCCGGTTTCAGCCCCGTAGCGGCTACCTGTTCTTCGGTAACCTCCTGCGCTAACGGCAGATACTTCGAATAGTAAGCGCGAATGCGATCCTGCACCACGCGGTGCGCGGAATCATAGAGAACCATCAGCACTTCATTTGCAGTCGCGTCTTTCAGCGCATCATACACGTGTGAAGGCTTGGTGATTCGCGTCGACTTCAAAGCCGTCTCAAGCTTTTTCGCGCGGGATCGCAGCTTCTTGAATCCGTCGGCCTCCTTCCTGGACAGTTGGAATTTCCGCAATACGTCGGCTTCATCGCGAGAGTTCATTTTCTCGGTGAGCACGGTCAGAAACGCCAGCCAACCGCCCACCGTCGATTGGTTAAAAGCGTCGGCGGGGAGAACGGTGTGAGCCAGCTTCTCAAATCGGGCAAGACCCGGCGAATTCAGCTTCGCGCCGGTGAGCACGGGCGAGACTATTTTCAGAAGTCCCAGACGGTCGTACGCTTCCAGCGCGGCAACGGCATTCTCGCTGTCTGAAACCGCCCGGATCTCCTCCGCCAGCACCGAGGCTGGAGCCGCCTTGTGATATTCGCCTATCAACGCATTTTCGATTTGCGATTGCGTGCGGGGAGCGATCTGGAATCCGAAAACATACTGGAACCGGATCAAACGGAAAATTCGCGACGGATCGTCGAACAGTGCGTAGGCGTTCGTGGTCCGCAGTTCGCGATTGACGAGATCCGCCTGTCCATTTGCCGGATCGATCAGCAGCCCGCGCGACCCGCGATTCAGCGACAGAGCCATGGCGTTGATGGTGAAGTCCCGGCGCATCAGGTCTTCATGGATAGTGGCGGGCGCTACCTGCGGCTTGGCTCCCGGTTTGGAATATTTTTCAGTGCGGGAGTTGGATACCGAAGCGCGAACCCCGCCCGCCAGCTCCAGCTCCACCCATCGTTTCAAACTGTCCTCGGACAATACTTTTCCGCCGCAAACGCGCGCGAGGGACTTACCGACCTTGACCGCATCGCGCTCGACCGTGAAATCCAGATCGACTATCCGGGCGCCGCGCAGCGTGTCCCGCATGGCTCCTCCGGTCAGCCAGACATTCATCGCCGCGTCAGTTGCAACTCGCTGCATCTCGTTCACCACCCGGTTTTGGGCGGCGTCGAGATGGCTTTCGAGCACGAACATGTAATCGCTCATCGCTCAGGCTCTCGGATGGTGGCGGTCCAACGTGTCGCGCAGGCGCGAACGGACCACATGTGTGTAGATCTCGGTTGTTGAAAGATCGGCGTGACCGAGCATTGTTTGAACGCTGCGAAGATCGGCCCCGCCTTCCAAAAGGTGGGTTGCGAAAGTATGCCGCAGGACATGCGGCGAGAGATTGTTAAAAATACCAGCCTTCTTTCCATTGAGTTTGATACTGGCCCAGAATGCCTGGCGAGTCATGGCACTGCCTCTGGCGGTAATGAAAAGGTAAGGACTCGCCTTGCCCTTGAGCAGGAGCGACCGCCCGCGCTCGACATACTCCGATATCGTCTTTAACGCAGTCGCATGAACCGGAACGATCCGCTGCTTGTTTCCCTTGCCGGTCACACGGACCGCGCCCAGCCGAAGGTCCAGATTCGACATGCGTAATTGTGTCAGTTCAGTTACACGGATGCCCGTGGCGTATAAAAGTTCCAGCATCGCCCGATCACGCATCCCGCTCGGTTTGCCGCAATCGGGGGCGGCAATGAGCTTTTCGATCTGCTCCCGATTCAGAAACTTGGGGATCGTGCTCCATTGTTTGGGACTGGAGATGTGTTCGGTCGGGTCCACTGTCACCCTCTCCTCGGCGACCAAGAAATGGAAAAGGCTGCGCACGGCGCTCAGATGACGCGCTATCGATCTTGTGCTTAAGTCTTTTTTATACAGATGATTAACGTATGATTGCAAAACTTCCGTATCAGGTAAACCGCCCTGTGTCAGCGGGTCGGAAAAAGCGCATAAACCGGCGAGATCGCGGCTGTAGGCGTCCAGCGAATTCCGCGACAACCCCTTCTCCATACGGCAGAAGGCGAGAAACGCCCGTATGCCCCGAGAGGTCGGCGACTCGGCCGTTGCTCCTGCTTCCGCCATTCTGGTGGTAGTGTCCCTTTCGTGCAATGATACAATACCCGCGAAAATGTTTAAATCAATTCCGGCAGAATCGTTGGAGCGGGCCTGAGGGAAAGGAGCGCAACAGGCAACTCTGTGCCTGTTGTGCGCGGCTCAACAAGAGCGCACAGGCCGATCGTGTCCGTTGTGCGCGGCTCATCTCGTAAAGAGGTCTGATGGCGAATTCGACGGCCAAGAAGGTGGTAGTGAGGCGGTTCGACCGGGAGAACCTGACTGGCTTTGTCAACACGTTCAGTTATTTGCAGCCCACTGCTATTGAACTCCTGACGCCCGAAGGCGCTCTGGTTCTGCTTCCTTATGAAGAGGTTAAGAGCGTGTGCTTCGTGAAGGACTTCGAAGCCGAAGCCGAAACGCGCCGGGTTTTTATGACCCGTCCCAAGTTAGAGGGGCTCTGGGTCCGAATGCTGTTTCGGGATGGGGAGGTCCTGGACGGCATCCTGCCGAACAATCTGCTTTCGTGGGATATAGCCGGGTTCACTGTCACGCCTCCGGAGCCCGATGCCAACAATCAGCGGGTGTTCGTGCCGCGTCCGGCGCTGAAAAGCATTCAGGTTCTGGGGGTTGTGGGGAGTCCGCTGCGCGCCAAGCGGAAAAAAGCCGGGCCGGCGCCCGATCAGCCGACGCTTTTCTGACCGAAGTACCGGTCGGCTCAAATGTCAGGTTCCTGCGCCGGAGGAGAGAATGACACGCCCGCACGCCCTGCCATAGTGCGTAGCCGACTCATCAAGCACGCAAGAAACGACTTGGCAGCGAAGTGCTCTGCCCCCCACCCCACGCGCTCGGGGGACCCGGTTGTACCTGATGAGGGACCGGAACTCGCAGTCTCCGGAAGGCGCACAGCAGCGCAGGAGGGAGTGAGGCCCTGATCGCTCGCGATTCGGCTGGCCCTCCCCCGACCCGCCTCGCTCAGAATCCTGACGATGTCGTTGGCGCGGCTGAAGCGCTGGCTGGGATCTCTCGACAGGCATCTCAGCGTCGCGGTTTCCCACTCAATATCGGGTATCCGGACATGTCTCCCAAGCGGCATCGGATCGTCCGAAAGCCGCATTCGCATTCGGGTTGCGCTGTTTGAACCATCGAATGGCGTAACCCCCGTAATCATCCGGTAGATCAGAAGGCCGAACGAATAGATGTCGGAGCTGAATCCGATTGCGCCACCCGTCACCTGTTCGGGTGACATGTAATCCGGCGTGCCACCAGCCGCATCCACGTAGTCCAGCCCATGGGGAGCGTCCCCGCCTTCGCCAATTCGCCTGGCCAAGCCGAAATCCATGAGTACAGCCATAGGTAACGTTCGACCGCTGACGGGTACCAGCATGATGTTGCTCGGCTTCAGGTCGCAGTGCACAATACCGGCGTCGTGCACGGCATCCAGCGCCGCCGCGATCTGTTGAATCAGCGGCAGTGCTTCCCCGGGTGTCAGGCGCCCCTGTTCGCGCAGTTCCGCGGCGAGCGTGTGCCCGGCCAGCAATTCCATCGTGACAAAGAGAATCTCCTCACTGTGCCACGGCGAATCTGAGCTGCGATGACGTCCCAAGTCGTAAATACGGCATACGTTAGGGTGAGTTACAGCCTTGCCGATCTCGATTTCACGTTGGAAGCGCGCGACCATCTTAGGGTCACCCGAAACTTCCGGACGAATCACCTTCAAGGCCACGCTCGGAGCGGAAGGGATCGCCAGATCCTGCGCTTCGTAAATATCTCCCATGCCGCCGTACCCGATCATTCGGCGAATCCGGAACCGTCCCGCGATAAGTTCGTCGGGGCGGAATCCGTGAATACTCGCCGTCGACGCCGGAGAATCGCGCTGCACAAAGGAGGATTCCGGTGGTTGCAGCGGCTTCTCACGAACTGTATCTCGTCGCCGCAGCAATCGTCTCCTTCCTGAAAAGGTTCGGAGCTGAACGTCCCGAATCTTTCGGCAGTTTTTTGACCGCGAGAAATCCGCCATGGCTTCAATCCTCTGTTTGCCGTACATAACAGGCTTCACTCTGAAAGCGCAGTCGGAAGGGAAAAAAGGACAACCGCATGTGCTCCGCCGCCACAATCCGGGCAACGACGCGCCGTCGGGCGAGCCCGGCTGAAATTATGGAGAGATTTTGCCCTTCGTTCGCAATGAAAATGTTAAGCTTAACCGTTTACCCAGCCGCGCATTTGCATCGAGAATCGATCATAAAGCGTGCGGCGGAAAGACCAACCCGGGAAGGGAGGCATTTAAATGCCAACAGATGCTGAAAAGTTGAATCGGATGCTGTACCAGCTCGGTCTCACGCTCTGCAAGCAGAGCATAAGGCGGCAGGAACAAGAGACGGCAAATATCAAGGAGACTGCGAAGATACTGACGAAAATCTCCGAACTGATGGGTGACGCCGCGGGAATCAAAGTTCAGAACCTGGGCGATGAGTTCTCCGAGGGGTGCGTCACCCATGCGCCTTTCATTGGCTCCCCTGTAAGGGAAACAAAGAAATCAAAATAGCGCCGGAAATTAGTAACATCCGGTGCCGGACAAACTGACGCGAGCGGCCACCCTGGCTCTTTACCGGAAGGGTGGAGAGCTAATCTGCGAAAACTATCGAATTCGCTCGCGAGCCGCAGTTAATGCCGGAACCATCGAGATCTGCATCACTTTCATACCTGGAGAACCTTTGAACAGTCTGTCAGGAACTTCAAGAACTATTCGCCGTTCCTCCCTTTAGCGCTGTTCGGCAACTTACCAGTTTGAGCTTGCGAAGAGGCGTGGTCCGACTGGTTGCCGGAGGCTGGCCTGCTGGGTTGCAGCGTGTGGCCCGGTGAATCCGGCTGAAATTACAGAGAAATCCGCCCTTCGAGCGCGATGAAGATGATAAGCTTAACCGTTTACTCGCCGCGCGTTTGCACCCGGAATTGACGACAGAGCAGACGCAGGGGGACCAACGCCGGAAAGGGAGAACCTCGAATGCCCACAGTCGATGCAAGATTAAAGAAGGCGCTGTACGAACTCGCACTGGCACTCTCTAAGCAGAGTATAAAACGTCAGGAACAAGAGAAGGCACATACAAAGGAGATTGCGAGGATACTGACGAAGATCTCGAAGCTCGGGGGCGACTTTCCAGGCCCTCAAGTCCAGGACCTCGGCGTGGCGTTCTCCGAGTCGTGCGCCACTCACGATCGCTTCCGTGCCTACCCTGAGGGACCAAAGCGTTCAAAATGAAGTCCTGATCAGCTATCTCCGTGTCGGACAAATTGAAGCGCGCGGCCACCCTGGCTCTTTATTGGAAGGGTCGGGAGTTAGTCTGCGAAAACTATCGAACTCGCTCGCGCGCGGCGGTTAACGCCCATGCAATTCAAATTCTGGATTACTTTCGCACCTGGAGAACCTTTGAACAATCTGTCAGTAACTTCAGGGACTGTTCTCCATTCCTTCTTCTCAACGCTATACAGCAACTTACCAGCCTGAGCCTCCTCGTTCGAAAAGGAACGGAACAGGCCCGAATGGATGCTTCTTGTGAACAGGCGTGGTCGGCCTGGTTGCCGGAGGCAGGCCTGCTGCACTTCGGATGCAACGACGCGCCATACAGCGCTAACGAAGACGACCTGCAAGCCCGGTTCGAAGGCTACCTGCGGGAGGCTCCGCAGCCGGCGTTTTCGAAATCGCATCCTGGCGCGCCTGTCATAGCTCTGCCTCCGCCGAGCCGGCAAAAGGCCGATTTTCGCAAGGTCCTGTTCGCAAGAAGAACCCACCGCCGGTTCTCGCCTGAACCTTTGGCTCTGGGTCATCTTTCGACATTGCTTCACGACACGTGGGCCGTGACCGGGACGGTCCGCACCGAACTATTTGGAGAGTTGCCTCTTAAGACCAGCCCTTCGGGAGGTGCGCGCCATCCTGAAGAGGTATATGTGTGCGCTTTAAGCGTTGAAGGGATTCCGCCGGGCATTTACCACTATGTCTCCGATGCCCACGTGCTGGAACGGATACAGGACGGTCTCACCCCGGCCCGTGTCGTCGATTATTGCGCGGGGCAGAGTTGGGTGGGTTCTGCCCCGGCTCTCTTTGCCATGACCGCTGTTTTCGGCCGAACAAGCTGGAAATATCGGTTCCCGAGGGCGTATCGGGTCGTTTTGGCTGAAACTGGCCACCTCTGCCAGACATTCTGTCTGGTAGCGTGCTCGTTAGGCCTCGGACCCTTCTCAACCATGGCGCTGAAGGACAGCCTGATCGAAGGGGACCTTGGAATTGACGGCGTGACCGAATCGGTGCTTTACGTCGCCGGGGTCGGTGTGCCGATATCCGCCAGGTCTGCGCTGGCTTAATTCATTTCATAAACCCCGCGATTGCCGCTGACTCAGCCTGCGCGCGTGCCTGATCCCCAGAACGCTGGTATAACGCCGCTAGTTCCTCGTGCACTTCCCGCAAACGGTGGTATGCCGGTATGTCATAGGACTCCATCCGCTCGCTGGATCTTTGAATTACGGTTTCGAATTGCCTGACGGCTTCCGTATCCATGCCTGCCGCGACGTAAGCCTGAGCTAAGTAGTCGATCACGAAGACCGAGCTGTCGTACTTAACGGCGGCCTTCGCCCAATCTACCGCCGCACTCTGTTGGTTTTCAATCCGGGATAAAGTCGACCGCGCGATTGCAGACAAAAACTGCGTGCGCGGAGTCTCATGAGCGCTTCGCTGCCGATCTAACGCACCAATGATCTCTCGCAGCTTCCCGTTATTTTGCGTCAACCCGCACAGCTCGACCGCAAGAATCAGTAGTCGATCGTCGTTCTCGATTTTCGCGACCTCGATCTTATAACCCGCCGGCTTGCGCTCTTGCGATACCTCAAAGTTTTCAATCGCCAGTCTCGCCAATACGACCTCAGACTCGTTCCGGGTCTCCTGCCCGACGGCCACGGCACGCTCAAGATCCGCACGGACCCGCTCAAATCGATGCCGCGCAAGCGCGACGTCGGCCAACGCGACACAACCCGCGGCCTGATATTCGCCGGGAGAAACGCAAATCTGCTCGAAAAGGCTGTTGGCCCGTTCCACTTCGCCCCCGGCCAAATAGCATCTGCCCATGAAGTAGTTAAGGCGGGAGGTCGCGGGAGACACCTCAAGGAGTTTCCCCGCTCGGGCCATCGCCTCGCCGCATCTGCCTGCGCCTAAGAGAATAAAGAGTGCGTTGATCTTGTACCCCGTTTGCGGATCGATTTGAATAGCCGCATCCGTCTCAGCCAGGGCGCGGTCGAAATTGAGTTGCCCCAAATATGCCTGCCCAAGATTGAGGTGAGCTGGCGCCATTTCGGGCCTGATTCGAATCAGAAGCTGGTAATACCTTACGGCCTCGCCATAGTCTTCCAATGAAGAGTAGTAATCCCCGGTTATCTTCAATTTCTCCGGCTCCGTAACACGGTCGCTTAACTGGACGGCGCTCGATAATTCTTTGCTTGCCGCTGCCATTTCTCCGAGTTGCGCAAATACGTTTCCCAAGTAGGCGTGTGCCATTGCGAATCGCGAATCAGATTGTATGGCTCGCTGGAACAGTGTCGCTGCGCCTTCCGGGTCGCCGTTGTTCAAATTGATTTTGCCCAGCGAATAATACTGCACCGCCTGCAGGGAAGGGGAAGTAACCCGCTCGAGCGGCTTCGACTCTCGTATGCTCGCGGTAGGCTCGCCCAAGCTCGTTCGAAGTGTTCTGGACGCGTCCTCCGCGGCGTGGATCACCTGATCCAGCGAACTCGCGCTCGCGCTGGCGCTGGTGATAGTCTCACCCTGCGAGTCGAGTGCCTTCAGGATAATCAGGTATTCGCTTCCGATCCGCGTGACCGACCCGGTCACCATTGCCTGGAGGCCTTCCCTCTGGCAGATTTCCAGCGCAATCGGGATACCCAAGTCGCTGTTTTCCGGTTTTCCCATGCGGCGCAGTGCTTCCGGCAATTGCGCCGGTGGAAATACCTTCACCACGGGCGACTGCTCCAACATGGCAGTCACCAGTTCCCGCACCGTATGATCGAGGAGCGCTTGCCCCGTCTGATTATCAATATCGGCCACCAGCACGTGGCGCGCAGGATTTCCGGCTGCGCTGCCGGATAAGACACGCGGGTGCAGCCATCGGGGCGCCGTTTGCCAGCCGACGGCTGCAATAACAAGCGCCGCCAGGACAGCAAGGAGGGGCAGGCGCCGTAAAACTCCGGACGGGCCCGAGACGCTTTCAACCGAACCTGAATTCGCGTTGGACGGTTCTGTTTCTCTCCCAAGGGTGGAAAGCAGTTCCGTGACACTGTCGAAACGCGCAGCCGGCTCCAATTCCAGGCAACGCAGTATGGCCGCTTCCCAGACAGCGGGAATCTCCGGTGCAAGGGAGCGCGGCGGCCTCAGCGGGCAGCCGGGTCCCGCTTCCCAAACCGGTTTGCGGCCGAACGGGTGCACGCCGGTCAGCAGTTCGTAGGCGATCAGGCCAAAAGCATAGATGTCCCCCCTCACTCCGCCCCCTGTGCCAAAACGCATTTCCGGAGGCATGTACGCGGGGGCGCCACCCACGACGTTGGTTCGCGTCACCTCGGGTCTAACGTCGTCGCGCAGCGCTCGGGCAAGCCCGAAGTCCGTAATCACGGCCCGCATCCGCTGCCCCTCCGGCCGATCGAGCAGGACATTATTCGGCTTCAGATCGCAGTGCGCAATACCCGCTTCGTGGGCGGCCTGCAGCCCGGCCAGCAGATCCATCAGCAGAGGAGTCGATTCGGAGACGGGATTCTTTACCGGGCGCGCGATCCATTCGGCCAGTGTCGGACCGGCGATCAGATGCATCGTCAAAAACTGCAGGTTCGCCCCGTCCAGTGCCGCGTGAAAGTAGAGATCGTGAATCCGGCATACGTTCGGGTGCGTAATGCGGCGCGCCCTTTGTACCTCGTGACGAAAGCGATCCACCATGCCGGGGCGATCCGCGATTTCGCGGCTGATGATCTTCAGAGCGACGTCTTCGCGCATCCTCTCGTCGCGAGCGCGGTACACCTCGCCCATGCCACCTTTGGCCAGCAGACCGCCGATTCGAAAACGGCCGGAGAGCAGCATATCCGGCGGCAATGCCGACTCTTCGCGCCAACGGCCGAGGAGCGCGCGGTCGAGCGGGCCCGTCGCATCCGGGTCGCTCGCAGCGACCAGCCGCTCCACTTCTTCTTTCAGCGCAGAGTCCTCTCCGCACGCGCGCAGAATGTAAGCGGCCCGCTCGTGCGGAGGGAGTTCCATGGCGTCGGCGGTGATCTCTTTTACGGAGCACCAGCGCGAGGGAGTCATGGGCCAAGCCCCGCAATCTGGCTGTGCAGCCACGCCCTGGCTGTCCTCCAGTCTCGCTTGACTGTGCGCGGGCTTATCGCCAGCAGCTCAGCGATTTCATCTTCGGAGAGACCGGCAAAAAAACGCAATTCCACGATGCGGCTCTGCCTGGCATCGAGCTCGGCAAGCCGCGTCAGCGCCTCGTCGAGGGCTAATAGTTCCTCCGAGTTCTCGTCCGCGATCGCCATGGCGTCGTCGAGGCTGATCTTCCCTCCGCCGCCGCGCTTCAGGGCCCTGACCTGGCGGGCGTGATCGATGAGAATCCGCCGCATCAGGGTCGCCGCCACCGAAAAGAAATGCGTGCGGTCGGTCCACTCCGTTCCTTCGGAGCGGGTCAGCCGGAGGAAGGCCTCGTTTACCAGTGCGGTTGGCTGCAGAGTGTGATCCGGACGCTCGCCATACATCCGGCGCTTAGCCAGCCTGTGGAGTTCTTTGTATACCAACTCGGCCAGGCGGGATTCGGCTTCACTATTACCCTGACGGATTTCCGCGAGCAGACGTGTGATGTCACCAGGAGCGGCGCCCATCTTACCTCCGAGAGCGGGGAACTGAGAGAATACCATGAATTCTAACGCAACCACGACCTCCGGTCGACCGCCAACATCCAAGCGTTAACGACGTACGTTGCTACTTCCATATGCGTTGAGCCGAGGCCAAGGCCGCCAACTATAAACCGAAAAAAGAAAAATATTCAGGCGATTGTCCCTTTCACCGATCTTCTTCCGCTTACCTGTGTGAAAGCAACTGGACGGAAGCAGAGGGCAAACGGAGCCGCTGCGGCCCCCAGCATGGACTATAGGAGGTCCTATGAAAACGCATGTACTTCGAACTTCGATTTTGGCTTTTGTGCTCGCCGCAGCCGGTCACGCACAAAGTTCTCTGTCGCTGCACGCCGACATCCCGTTTAACTTTGTTGCGGGCAGCATAACTCTCAACGCAGGCGAATACACCGTGGATCAGGGCAAAGCAGGACTGATCAACATGAAAACGGAGAATGGAAAGGGGAGCGCATTCCTCTTTACTGCCACCGTAGGATGCACCGGCAATCAGACCGCTTCCAAGCTGGTCTTCCATCGCTACGGAAACACATACCTGCTGTCGCAAATCTGGACTGAGGGAAACGAGTGCGGTCGTCAGGTACCGGTTACCAGCCGCGAGCGCGAACTTGCGGCGCGGCACAGGGCTCCGGACGAGACGATCGTCTTAGCCCTGCGCTGAATGAAACTGTCCTGGGGCAGACCTGTAAAAGGTCTGTCTCAGGGCTTAACAGAAGCGCCGTTAAAACTCACACGGCCAGCTTCCCGCGGTACATCATCTCTTTCAGGTCGAACCTCGTTTTGATCGAGTACTGATTCGTATCCAGCAGGAAAATGACCTCTTTGTCGGCTGGGGTTAAGGGCAACAGCTCCTTCGAGAACGCAAACAGCACGACTTCCCGGGTTTGCTGAATGGCACCGGCATCGACCGAATCCTTCCCCCGAGCCTGCAGATTCGCCGTCATACTCTCCAGATTGACCTTCCGGCCACCCTCCTCCTTGGGAAGGTCGTTGACGCCTATGACGTAGTGGTTTGCAAAGTCAGAAGGAAAGGACGACTTCAAGGCATCGAGCAACGGCTGAGCGCTTTGCCAAACCACGGTGACTTCAGTTACCGGCAGGACGGGGATCTCTCCCAATTTCTGATTACCCGACCGGCCACCGGCGCCAATATCCGGACCCCTCGGCTGTAGACTGCCGCGGTCGCGGCCGGGTTTGGGCAGGACCCTGCCGGTTTTCGCCCACGGGGACCGCGTCGCCAACTGCAGGACCTCATCGCTGGTCCAGGTGGACGCATCTTTCTTATTCCAGAACTCGGACGCGCCGAACAAATTTACTGTGGTGAAGAAACCGAGTTCCGCAACCCACCGCCTGCGTGTCAAAGTAGCCATCACTGTATTAAACGCCTTGGCAGCGTCTGAAAGATACAAGGTGATGACTGTGATATTTAATACAGTGTGAAATTGCCGCCACATCCCTCCCACGCTAAATTGATTCGGTGCCCTTGCCCCGCCCGACCGTCCTGATCGTGGATGACGAACCTGATGTCCTGCGTCTTCTCCAATTGATGCTGACCGAAGCAGGATACGAGGTTATCGCTGCAAAGAGTGCGGATTTGGCAATTAAGGCCTTTGAGCGCCTCCCTCGCCAGCCGGATCTTCTGTTGACTGATGTCGTGATGCCGGGGATGAGCGGCCCCATGCTGGTCGATCACCTGCGCCAGCTCGCGCCGGATCTCAAGGTCTTGTTTATGTCCGGCTATGACGATCGCCACGTGGTCCGAAGCTATGTGGTGGACAAAGGATTTCAACTGCTCCCTAAACCTTTCACAGTCAAAAGCTTACGGCAGGCAATTGACGAAGTGATTCAGGAACCCGAACCTGCCCGCCCGAGGGAGCAGGGCCGCTGAAAGCGCAAGACATTCAGGCCCGCCGATGGTTTGTCTCCGGCCGGGTTCAGGGAGTTGGATTTCGCTGGTTCGTCGAGACGAAAGCAAGCCACATCGGGGTTCGCGGTTGGGTCCGCAATGAAGACGACGGCCGGGTTCAGGTCTACGCTACCGGAACTCCCGATCAATTAACGGAGCTGGCGGCGCTTCTGTTCCGGGGGCCTCGCATGGCCGAGGTGCGCGGAGTTGAAGAGCAGGAAGCTGCCGTGCAACAATTGAGTTCCTTTCGGTCGGAGTGACCCGCCAATTTGAATCACCTCAAACAACTTATCCGCGAGATTCCCGACTTCCCCAAACCAGGAATTCTTTTCTACGACATCACGACGCTCCTGAAGGACAAGACCGGCCTGCGCGGCGTGATTGACGGTTTGAAGAATCAATGCGCCGGGATGGGTGTGGACGTGGTGCTGGGAATCGAGGCGCGCGGTTTTATCTTTGCGCCCGCGCTGGCATACGCACTTGGCGCCGGTTTCGTCCCAGTACGAAAGCCAAAGAAATTGCCGGCGGAATGCGCGCAGATAACGTACGACTTGGAATACGGCTCCGACACGCTGGAGATTCACAAGGACGCCATTCCAAAAGGCTGCCGGGCGTTGATTGTCGACGACCTTCTGGCAACCGGGGGAACCGCCAGGGCAACTACGAGATTGGTTGAGGATTTGGGCGGAACTGTTGCAGGGGCGGCATTTGTCGTTGAACTGACTTTTCTCGGCGGGCGCGCCAAGCTGAACGGCTACAACGTCCTTTCCCTGCTCCAGTACGACAAATGAAACGCAATGTACCGCTGGTGGTCTTTGCCACCGGCGTTCTCGGATGGGGAAGAAACAACGCCGGTGGCAAAGACCACCAGCGGTGCAAATGACAGCGCGGGTTCCGGCGTACGCCAAGCTGAACGTGGGACTAAGGGTCCTCTACCAGCGGCCGGACGGATATCACGAGATCCGAACCGTCTTTCAGACCATTTCTCTCGCCGATCATATTGACGTGTCGTTCACTCCCGCGCGAACCACCCGAATCGTCATTAAAGGAACTCCTGAGATCCCTGATAATCTGATCGAACGAGCGGCCCACCTGGTCCTGAAGGCCCTGTCGATTCATGGCGATGTATTGTTCAACGTCAAGAAAAACATTCCCACGGGCGCGGGATTGGGCGGTGGCTCGTCCGATGCCGCCGCGGTTCTTCTGGCGCTGCCTGCACTAGCGGGAAAGTGGCTCGCAGCCGATAAGCTGTTTATGCTCGCGACACAGCTCGGCAGCGACGTGCCGTTTTTCCTCCACGGCGGAACGGCGCTCGGCTTAGGACGTGGCGAAGAGCTCTATCCCCTTCCCGATTTGCCCGCCGCGCGCGGCTTGGTTGTAGTACCGGAAATCCACTCGTCCACTGCGGAAGCCTATCGGGATCTCTCTCCACGATTGACATCAATTCCGTTACAAAATAAACTACATAGTTTCCAGCGAGAGATTTGGCGAGGGGAAGGGGACGGTCGTATTACCGCCGACGACAACGATTTTGAGGAAGTTGTCTTCGTCCGGCATCGGGAACTCAAGCGGATCAAAGAGCAACTTCTGAGGATTGGCGCGAAACCTGCTGCCATGACCGGAAGCGGCTCGGCGATCTTCGGTATTTTCGCAGACACCGGAAGGTTGGAGCGCGCGAAGAAGTTGTTCCCAAACGAGGCCGTATTTCCCATAAGATTCCTGAGCCGCGCGCAATATCGGTCCGCCTGGAGGCGGGCACTCAGACTCCACGTTGAAGGTACCCTATGGCCTCCCCAAAGCCGATACGCCCAAAACCCGTCCGTGCGATGAACGCAGACCGCATCAAGATCTTCACCGGCAGCGCGAATCCCGTGCTCGCCGAGGAGATCTGCCAGCAACTCGGGCTGGAGCTCGGCCTGATGAAGCTGAAGCGCTTCTCCGATGGCGAGATCAATCTCCAAATCCTCGAGAACGTGCGCGGCGCCGATTGCTTCGTCGTCCAGCCTACCTGCACACCGGTAGATTCGCATCTGATGGAGTTGCTGGTGATGATCCACGACCTGAAACTGTCGTCGGCCGAACGCATCACCGCAGTGTTACCCTATTATGGGTATGGTCGGCAGGATCGAAAGGACAAGCCGCGCGTGCCGATCTCGGC
>Ga0182024_10004621_pt1 | contig 31483 bp, 26 predicted proteins | sample P32metaG_FD_120480 | JGI IMG/M metagenome (GOLD analysis project Ga0182024, IMG submission 120480) | Permafrost microbial communities from Stordalen Mire, Sweden - P3-2 metaG (Illumina Assembly) | ecosystem: Environmental > Terrestrial > Soil > Wetlands > Permafrost | place: Sweden: Stordalen...
CCTCGGCGGTCATTTGCGCGCCCGCACCGCCAAAGGACGGCGGCGTGAGCAGATGCTGCGGGTCATCACGCACAACCTGATGATCTTGTTATCGCGCGAAGAATAGGGTCGAGACAGAGCCGCCGCGTCCCCGTTTCATTCCCTCCCGTTTCATTCCCCCCGTTTCATTCCCCTCGGCATGGGTTCCGATGCTGAGCCGATAAAGCATAGCTGGCACGTCCAAGTTGGCTCAGCGTAAATACACCAGATCGGTTTCAAACATTTCGCAAAAAGCCGCGCGAATTCGCGATGCCACGGAATAAATCGCGTCCCGCCGAATTCATTGCTGCGGCGGCTCGACGTGGCGAAGTGTGACCGTCGCCCGCGGATACGCGAGCGCCTTGTTGGTCGTCGGATCCTTTCGGAAAATCGCCAGCAAGGTTGTGGCGCCCGCTTCGGAAAACATAGCATCGTTCGGCGACTGATCAATCATCTTGCCGTTGGCGTCGACATCTCTCAGCGGCACAGGAATAATTGTCTCAATACCGCCACCTTCCGGACCACTTGGCGTTACGCGAATTTCGCATTCTTTTTCGCCACTCAGCAGCACGCTCGCCAGCGAGTGATCACGCCTGATAAAGCTTATGGTCAAATCCGTAACGCCCACGTGATAATGAAATACCTGCTGTGGCGGACCCGTAAAGAGATTTTCCGGGGGATCGTTCGCGGCGAGCTGCGAATTTAGCGAAACCTGAAACCACTCACCGGGCTCCAAATCCGTTGACCAGCGGTAGATATCGCTAAATACGGACCACTTGATATCTTCCGCTGTGATGTCGACAGTCTTGGCTGAGATCGGCGCCAGCCCGACCGTTCTCGCAGCCGCCATCGCAGCAGAGTTGCTTGAAGCTCGCGGATCGGCAGTCTGAACGTTCAACTGCGACATCGCCACTAACCCAATTCCTCCCAACAGAGCGAGCGGAACTGCAACCGCAACCCCAACTCGGACCTTAACATGGTTCATCATACGGAGCGCTCCTTTGGCGATGGAATATCCTTGCCCGCTTGTAACGTTGGAGGTGCTGCCAAAGGCAGTATCGGTGATGGTCATGCTCAGAGAGGCCGGCACGGCATGCGTCGAAATCGCGGCAAACACGTTGGGCAAGGCGGTTGCTGACATTGCTATCCCCTGACGCGTTAGAATGACACGAAGCTGATTCAGCGCCCGGGAAATCCGTTTCTGCGCTGCATCCGGAGTGATTCCAACTGTCGCCGCGACATCATTGACAGATCGCCGCTCAAGAAATCGCAGGACAATCGCATCCCGATGCTTGGCGCTTAGCCGCGCTATGGCTTCGTCTAGATAAGCTGTTACGTGGCTCGTGTCGATGACCGAATCCGTCACAAGTTCCGATTTCATGGCTGCCGCCCCTTGTTCATGCCGACGGCGGCGATTTTTTACCTTCAGCGCATCCATCGCCGCAAAACGCGCTGCGTAGATCAGCCAACCCCCTAAAGGAATTCCCATGCGCAAGGTGTGTGCCTTACGGGCGAGAATGATAAAAACGGCCTGCGTCACATCCTCGGCAAGGTGCGAATCCCGAACTTGGCGATACGCCGCAGAATAAACCAGGCGGATATAGCGATTGACTAACTCGCCGAAGGCTTCTTGCGAGCCAAAGGCGACAAAGTCGTGCAGTAGTTCGGCATCAGTCACGGTGGTCCATCCAAACAAATACCGACACACAACGGGCGAGCCGACAAAAAAATGCGCCGTCGCTGTGGTCAATCGATTTGCTGGAATAGACGGTCAATTTTATTCGGCGAGGGAGCGTTCCTAAACTCATCTTCAACGAATTTTCGGAAAATGTTCAAATCCTGTCGTGCGCGATCATAATGCTTTTAATCACATGGGTTTCTGAAAACATTGAATGGCAACAAAAACCTTGTCACCAAATAAGTTTCTCAACAACAATTGCCCGATCGGTGCCACCATTCAGACTCCCGGGCGTATCGGCCTCCTGAATCCGAGCCACCCGGTGACGGGCGATTCCCTGAAACAACCGAACTTCGGGCCGTACCTCAGCATTGAGATTCCAGCCTTTGTGCGAGTCTCGTCGATTTGGACGGGCACATTAATTCAGCGTCCGTGTCGGCTGCCGCTATCGAGGCCGGCCTGGTGCCAGTAGGAATACGCGGGGGTTTGGCAGCTGGCGTCGTCTAGCATCGGGATATGGACGGGGCGAAATTGATCTTGCTGTGCCGACGAGATTATGCTGAACCCATGGAGTAAGTCGTATGGCACTTGTGATCGACGCGATCGGTGCTGATCGGCTGGCGGACTACGCCGATGTGCCGATGGTGTGTGATGTTCGATCGATGCTTGCCGTTGATGAGATCGATGGTGGTATGGGCGGGCTGGTTTTTCGGAAGCAGCCAGTGAAGATTCCCTATGATAAGGACTACGACGCCTATGCGGATGGTGGACCGCTTGACTGGCCGAAGCGGTTCGATATCTCCAAGTGGGGATTGTGGATCGGTCGCGAAGATGGCAAGGTGGTCGGCGCCGCGGCCGTTGCGTGGAATTCGGCCGGCGTTCAAATGCTCGAGGGTCAAAACGATTTGGCCGTGCTTTGGGATATTCGGGTCCGAGCTTCGAATCGGTTGCAAGGAGTAGGGACTGCTCTTTTTCGAGAGGCAGCGAGGTGGGCGAAGTCCAAGGGTTGCCGGCTACTGAAAATTGAAACGCAGAACGTCAACGTGGGTGCATGCCGATTCTACGCCAAGATGGGGTGTTTTTTGGGCCGGATTGATCGGCTGGCGTATCGCCGGTGCCCTGGCGTCGCCGGTGAGGTCATGCTTATCTGGTATCTGGACCTTTCGGGAGCGGATAACGGGGTCATCACTACCATCTGAATTCACTGGGCTACCACTCGCCTGATTTTTCGGGCGGCGCGGCTTGCTCAGCAGGGTCGGCGGCGCTCGTTGCGGTCGTTGATGATGTGCTCTATCTGCGGCTCGACGAACGTCCGAAGCGCGGAGAAGCCGGCGCGCTGGGTGCCCTTCGGGTTTTTCTTGGGGTAAAGAATTCACTCGTGGGACTTGGCCCGTCGCAGGGCCATGCCGACTGAAGTCGGCATGCCGGGGGTGGGGGCGGGGATTTATTTGGGGGGTGTGACCTTCACGGGGAAGGGGTTGCGCTCGGGGAAGGCATTCGCCTGGTGCCAGTAGGGGTAGGCTGGCATCAGGGCGCTGGCGGTATCCAATGTCGCGATCTGGTCGGGGGTCAGCGTCCAGCCGACGGCGCCCAGGTTCTGGCGGAGCTGGTCTTCGTTGCGGGCGCCGATGATAATCGTGGCGACCGTGGGGCGCTGCAATAGCCAGTTGAGCGCGATCTGGGGGACTGTCTTGTTGGTTTGTTTGGCGATCACGTCCACGGCGTCGATGACTTTGAAGAGGTAATCATCGGCGACGGGTGGGCCGGCTTCGGTGACTTTCTTGTTGTGCAGACGAGATTCCTTCGGCAGGGGCGCACCGCGACGGAGTTTGCCGGTGAGGCGGCCCCAGCCCAGGGGGCTCCAGACTACGGCCGACACGCCTTCGGACTGGCCCAGGGGCATCAATTCCCATTCGTAGTCGCGGCCGATCAGGGAGTAATACGCCTGGTGGGCGACATGGCGGGCCAGGCCAAATTTCTCGGAGATGGCCAGGGACTTCATGAGATGCCAGCCCGAAAAATTCGAGCAGCCGATGTAACGGATTTTTCCGGCGCGGACCAGGTCGTCCAGCGTTTGCAGGGTTTCTTCGATCGGCGTGACGGCGTCGAAGCCATGCAATTGATAGAGATCGATAAAATCGGTGCCCAGGCGTTTGAGGCTGCCGTGGACGGCGTTGATCAGGTGGAAGCGGGAGGAGCCGACATCGTTTGGCCCATCGCCGAGGCGGAAGGTGCCCTTGGTGGAAATCAGCACGCGATCGCGGCGGCCCTTGATGGCCTGGCCCAAAATCTGCTCGGCGGCGCCGGCGGAATAGACGTCGGCGGAGTCGAACATATTCAGTCCGGCTTCGAGGCAGATGTCGATCATGCGCGAGGCCTCTTTCACATCGGTGCTGCCCCAGGCTTTGAAGAATTCACCGCCGCCGCCGAAGGTGCCGGTGCCGAGGCTGAGGACGGGGACTTTGAAGCCGGATTTGCCGAGGGTGCGGTATTCCATGATCGGTCTCCTGGTGGGGTTGTAGGTGGTTGAGTTGTGCGCGTCAAAGGGGGAGACGCGCGAGCAAGCTCGCGGCTAAACGTGGGGAATTTTGCGGCGAAAGGTTTTTCATCTACCATCGGGGCGTGGCGGCGATTGAAGTATCGCATCTGACCAAGCGGTTCGGGGCGCTGACGGCGGTGGACGATATTTCGTTCGCGGTGCAGAGCGGGGAGACGTTCGGGGTGCTCGGACCAAACGGGGCGGGGAAGACGACGACGCTGGAGATGATCGAGGGCCTGACGCCACCGACGGCGGGGCAGATTCATGTCGAGGGGATCGATGTCCGAAAAAATCCCGCGGCCGTGAAGGCGATCATCGGCGTGCAGCTTCAGGCGTCCAGTTTCTTCGATAAGCTGACGGTGGCGGAACTGATCGTGACGTTCGCGGCGCTTTACAACCGGCGGGTGAATGTCGATCGCATGCTGGCGGATGTGCAACTGACGGAAAAGGCGGGGAACACGGCCAAGGAGCTTTCCGGCGGCCAGCGGCAGCGGCTGTCGATCGCGGCCGCGCTGGTGAACGATCCGAAGGTGCTGTTTCTCGACGAGCCGACGACGGGGCTGGATCCGCAGGCGCGGCGGAACCTGTGGGAGCTGATCCAGCAGATCAAGCAGAGCGGCAAAACGGTGGTGCTGACGACGCATTACATGGAGGAGGCGGAGATACTGTGCGATCGAATCGCGATCATGGACCACGCGCGGATCATCGCGCTGGATAGCCCGGCGGGGCTGCTGGCGGCGAGCGGGATCGGATCGCGGATTGAATTCAAGGCCAGCGGCAGCGTCCAGGAGAATACGTTTGGTCAGCTCGCGGGGGTGGTGGGTCTGGAGCGAAACAATGGGAGCTTCTGCGCGATCACCAGCGATTCGCAGGCGACGCTGGATGCGCTGTTTGCGCTGGCGCGGGGCGGGGCGGTGAAGCTGGAAGAGCTGGCGGTACGGCGGGCGACGCTGGAAGACGTGTTCCTGAAACTGACCGGGCATCAACTGCGCGAGTGAGCCATGTATTGTCTGTACGTTTTGACGGTGGTGTCGATGAAGATGTTCGTGCGCAATCGCCAGGCGATGTTCTTCACGCTATTTTTTCCGCTGCTGTTCCTGCTGATCTTCGGGTACATGAATTTCGATGCGCCGTTGCGGCTGCACATTGGATTGGTGACGCATCACCCCGATGCGCCGACGGACCGGTTTCTGGGACAGATTCGCTCGATGGACGTGTTTCGCATCCACCAGGGGGCGCTGAAGGATGAGCTGAGCGCGCTGGGCGCGGGGAACCGGGCGGCGGTGCTGGATGTGCCCGATGATCTGCTGACGCCGGCCGGCCGAAGCGATCCGAAGACGCTGACGGCGTACACCAACGCCGCGGAGCCGACGGCGTCGCAGGCGGTGCTGTCGATCCTTGACCAGCTTGTGGACAAGACGTCGCTGGCGGCGGCGCACGCGCGATCGCTGTTTGTCATCCAGCCCAAATCGGTCAGCGTGCACCAGACGCGCTACATCGAGTTTCTGCTGCCGGGCGTGATCGCCATGGCGGTGATGCAGATGTCGGTCTTCTCGGTGGCGCACGTCTTTGCGATCTACAAGGAGAAGGGGATTCTCAAGCGTCTGATGGCGACACCGATGCGGCCGATCCAGTTTGTTTCCGCCAACATCATCACGCGGCTGATCATCGCGATGGTGCAGACATTTCTATTCCTGTGGATTGGGCTGCGGATGTTTCATACGCACGTGGCTGGGGCGTATTGGCTGCTGACGGTCTGCGTGATTTTGGGGAGCGTGATTTTTCTGGGGCTGGGGTTCACGATCTCGGCGGTATCCAAGACGAACGAATCGGTGCCGGTGATCGCGAACCTGGTGGTGATGCCGATGCTATTTCTGGGGAACGTGTTTTTCAGTGCGTCGAACATGCCGGCGATTCTGGCGGGTGTGGCGAAATACCTGCCGCTGACGTTTTTTGCGGACGCGCTGCGGGCGGTGATGACCGAGGGAGCGGGAGTTTGGAGCATCGTGCGGCAGCTGGTGGGGATGACGGTGTGGAGTGTGGCGATGGTGGGGCTGGCGACGGTGACTTTTCGGTTTCAGGAGAGGCAGAATGCGTAGGGTTGCCCGCGCCGAAAAAACGGCGAGCAGGCTCGCCGGCTAAACGTGGCAAGTCGAATCAACCCCGCGCGACTCGACTGAGCTCGTCGAAGTCAAGCGCGGCCGCTAAACATGGATGGGGCGCTGGATCAGCGCTCCACCACGACCATCCAGGCGACTCCGAAGCGGTCGTTGAGCATGCCGAAGCGCGACGCGAAAAACGTCTTGTTCATCGGCATGGTGACCTTGCCGCCGTCGGAGAGGGCGGCGAAGAGTCGCTCGGCCTCGGCATCGCTGGGGGCGGTCAGCGACAGAGAGATTCCGGAAAACGTGGGTGCGCCTTGGCACTGGCCATCGGATGCATGGATGGTCGTGTCGCCGATGCGCAAGTCGGAGTGCATGACTTTTTCATCGTTCCTGGGATCCATGCTCGGGGGCCTGGGGCCGGGCATATCCTTGAAGCGCATGAGGCGCGTGACCTTGGCGCCCAGGGCGCGTTTGTAGAATTCGATCGCCTCTTCGGCGCGGCCGTTGAAATTCAGATAGGGTTGGATCGGCATGGGTGGCTCCTGGTTGGGAAAGTAGAGGGTAGCTGCAATTCCGTGGAGCCGCAATGTGGAGAAAAAAACGCGAGGTATTCGGATGAACCATTATTCGTCGAGCCGATGGCGCCTCGCGTTGCGCGTGCTGGCAGCGGTATTTTTCGTCGTTGCTGGGTGCAATCATTTTCGCGATCCAAAGTTCTATCGGAACATTATCCCGCGGAGCCTCCCCGATCCGGCGGCGCTGGTGGCGATCAGCGGCGTTTGCGAAATCGCCGGGGGAATCGGGCTGCTGGTGCGTCCGCTCCGTGGGTTGGCGGGGTGGGGGCTGATCACCCTGTTGATCTGCGTGTTTCCGGCGAACGTTTACATGGCGGTTTCGTCCGACCCGCGCGTGCGAGGGGATTTTCCGTCGTGGATATTATGGCTGCGGCTTCCCTTGCAGGCGGTGATCATCGCGTGGGTCTGGTTTGTGTCGGCTCGCGATCGAAGCGGCGAAAAAAAGCCGTGACATCGTTCAGCGTTGGAGCGATGCCGCGGAATGCCCAGGCGAGCGAGAGCACGATCTGGACGTGTCCGTTGCCCGGATACGCGATGTATTGCACATCACCGCCCGCTAGGTGGATGCGTTGGGCCAGCCGCGCGGAATTTCCCGGGTCCACGGTTTGATCGGCCAAGCCATGAATCAGCAACATGGGCGGCTCGCGTCCATCGGCGAATTCGATTGGCTCGGCCGCCGGGCTGGGGCGCATCTGGGCGTCGGTCATGCCGAAGACCGCTCGATCATCCGGCATGGGGGTGAAATCGTACGGGCCGGAGAGGGCGGTGGTGGCGCGGATGTCGGCGCGGTCCAGGCCGACCGAGCGCAGATAATGAGGGTCCAACGTCAGCAGGGCTGCGATGTGCGCTCCGGCGGAGTGGCCCATGAGGAAAATGTGACCCGGATCGCCGCCGAGTTGCTGGGCGTGGTCGTGGACCCAGCGGACGGCATGCGCGCCGTCTTCGACGAAGGCGGGGAAGGTGACATCGGGATAGAGGCGATAATCCGGCAGGACGGCGATGAAACCTCGTGAAGTCAGGGCCTGGGCGACGAAGCGGTAATCCCGCTTCTGGCCGCTCTGCCAATGGCCGCCGTAGAAAAAAATCACGATGTCCGCCGGCTGCGTGGCGTGCCAGGGGCGATACACATCCAGACTTTGCCGGGGCAGCGGGCCGTAGGCGATGTTGATGGAGCGCGAATAACCCAAGGTTGGAACGGTCGCGTTGAGCACATCGAATTCAGTGCAACCGCACAGCGCCGCCACGCACGGCAGAAGCATAAGAATCTTGAACACTTTGGATCGTGTGGAGCGGTTTGGCATCGATGCATCATAGGCTTAAGGTGTTTTTGACAGCGAGTTGGTTGCCAATCACAATCCCGGTTTTGCGGAGACAGACGATGAGTTATGGACGATGCGCGGCGGGAATGGCAAGCCTTGTGATTGCGATGCTGGCGTTGCAGCTTGCGGCGTTGCACGCCGATGCCATCGGGATTTCGTTCGATGTGAAGCAATATGAGCGGCAGCGTGTGCTGGCGGCGGCGGACCGATACATGGGCGAGAAGCCGATCACCCTAACGGCTTTACCGGCGACGCGCAGCGCGGGCGGGGAACATGATTATTATTCGGAGGCGGACTACTACTGGCCGAACCCGCAAAATCCCAATGGGCCGTATATCAACCGCGACGGGCAATCCAATCCGAGTAATTTCAACGATCATCGCCACGCGCTGATCCGCCTGAGCATCCAGGAGCCGGCGCTGGTGGCGGCATTCGTGATCAGCGGGGAGCGCAAATATGCGGATCATGCGATCGACCACCTGCGCGCCTGGTTCGTCGACGATGCGACGAAGATGAATCCGAATTTGCAATATGCGCAGGCGGTTCGGAACCTGAACACCGGGCGATCGATCGGGATCATCGACACGCTGCACCTGGTTGAGGTCGCGCGATCGATCGTGGTGCTGCGCGATCAAAAAGCTCTGGACCCCGCGGATGATGCCGCCATCACCCGATGGTTTGCCGATTATCTGCACTGGATGCTTACCAGCGATCACGGAATCACCGAGGGAAAAGCGAAGAACAACCATGCGACCTGTTACTGGCTGCAGGTGGCGGAGTTCGCCAAGGTGATGGGGGATAACACCGCACTGGATGAATGCCGCAAGCGGTTCAAGGAGCAATTGATGCCGCAGATCGCGGAGGATGGGAGTTTTCCGCAGGAGCTGCGGCGAACCAAGCCTTACAGTTATTCGATGTTTAATATGGATCAGATGTGCGCGCTGGCGCACGTATTATCGACGCCGCAGGAAGATTTATGGGAATGGGGTCCGCCCGACCATCCGTCGCTCCACAAGGCGGTGGAATACATGTATCCGTTCGTGAAAGACAAATCGACCTGGCCGAAAAAACCGGACGTGATGTTTTTCGAATATTGGCCGGTGCGGACGATGACGTGGCTGTCGGCGGCGCGGGAATTTAACGAGCCCAAGTATCTCGACCTGTGGAAATCGCTGCCGGCCGATCCGACCAATGACGAAGTGATCCGCAACGTGCCGCTGCGGCAGCCGGTGTTGTGGATGGATTGAATCGTTTTTCTGAGGGGCGTCGCATGTCCAATCCCGTTTTCAAGGTGATGTGCGCCAATTGCAAGCGCGTGATCACATGGAAAGCGGAATATGCCGGCAAGCGCGGCAAGTGCAAATGTGGGCACATCTTCACAATGCCGGATCGGCCACCGGCGGCGTTGGAGGAGGAACCGTTCGTCGAGATGACGCCACTGGATGATATCGCCGCCGCGGTTCCACCGCCCCTTCCCATCGCGGCGGCAACGGCAGCGCCGGCGTTCGCGGACCATCCGAGCGGCGACCCCAATCCGCTGGATTATCGACGTTCACAGGAAGCGCGCGAGGCGCGGCTGTTTTCGTTCGCGGCGATTACCGATCCGATTCGCGACGTGTATGTGCCGGCCACCATTCTGGCCATCGGGTTCCTCGCAGCGATGGCATGGGCGTTGTCGCAGACCAACATGGGCGCCCGGGGTGCGATCGCCACCTGCATCGCGGCGGGGATTTTGACGCTGATCAAAGTCGGTGTGCTGATCGGCCTGGCGCTGCTGGTAGCGCCGGCACTGGGGATCAGCTTTGGGCTGATGGGACCAGCGATCCTGAAATTCGCGGCGATCATCATCTTCGTCGACAGCGCGGAGCTTTGGCTGAGCGTGATTTTCCGGGCCACGGGCGCGATTTCGCCATCGGGGCAGACGTCGTGGTACATCATTTTTCCGCGCCTTGGCCTGGCGACGACGCTCATCAGCATCATGTGTTTTTATCTCTTCCGCATGGAACCGAACGAAGTGGCGATGTTTGCCATTCCCATGGCGATTATTTCGTGGCTGGTCGAAGTGGTGCTGGAGGTGGTGTTGCTGATGATCGTGGGGGCGGTGGTTGCGCTGCATCATGCGCAAGTGGTGGCGGCAGCGGCGGCTCCCTCGGGTGGCGCACCGATAAGCGCCGTACCGGCAACCGCGCCCGTCGGACCGTCGCCCGCGCCGGTGCAATCGACGCAATTCGATCTGGTGATCATCCATCGTGTGAATCAGCACGCAGCCCAGGAAGGGAACCAGTGGAAGCTGCAATATCATTCCAGCGCGTTCGACAAACGGACGGACGATCTGATCGACAAGGAGTACGCGGCGGGCGCGGTGAGGGTCTATATCGATTTTGGCCTGGGCGCAGGACCGGTTACGTCGCACACGGTGATTCACCCCAGGGCGTACGTAGAATTGCCGGCATCGGATGACCAAATGGCGGCGTGCCTCGACGTGGCGCACGCCTACCGCACCGCAAACGGCGAGATGGCGGATTCGCCGCTGGACCTGTCAACGCGGCGGTTTATTGTGGTCGCTCTGAAACAATAGCTCCGAAGGTTCCCTACAATGGAGCACGCCCTGGTGGGGGATGATAGGATGTCGTGAACGATGGAACAGCAACAGCGGCATTGGCGGGAAGAATTGAAGCTTGTGGTGGACATGATGCGCGATCTAAGCCGCATCCACGACCCGCAGGAAGCGGCGGTGATGTATGCCAAGCGCCTGACCGAGACGCAATTGGTGCCGATTGACGCGCGCATCTCGGTCAGCCGACGCAATCTGCAAGCTCCGTTTTATCGCATCACGCGCAGCTCGACGTGGACCAAGGAAATCGATCCCTGGAAGAATCCGGAACGCTTGCCCACATATTCCAGCGGCTTGCTTGGTGAATTGGTTTACTCGGATGAACCTACGATGATCGACAACCTCCCGGCGCGGTTGAAGCACGACGATCCCGCATTCGAGCTGCTTCAGGGATTCGAAATGCTGCTGGCGGCGCCGCAATTCGAAGACGGCATCTCCTTGAATCTCAACGTCCTGCTGATCCGGAATGCGGCGGCATTTCCGATGGAGAGGGTGCCGTATCTGGTGTGGATGTCGAACCTGTGGGGCCGCAGCGTCATTAATCTGCTTTTGCGTCGAGAACTGGAGCAGTCGTATGAAAAATTGCGGTCGGCCAACAAGCTCCTTGATCGCGAGCTGAGGACAGTGGGCGAGCTTCAGATTTCGCTTCTGCCGTCGAAATTGCCGGAAGTGCCGGGCCTGGACCTGGCGGCCGATTACCAGACCAGCGAGCGGGCGGGTGGGGATTATTACGACCTGTTCGATTGCGGGAACGGGCGATGGGGGATTCTGATCGCGGATGTCAGCGGGCATGGCGCGCCGGCGGCGGTGATCATGGCGATCACACACGCGATCGCGCACCAGCATCCCGGCGGCGGGGTCCCCCCGGGGGCGCTGCTGGAATTTGTCAACACCAGCCTGGCGACCACTTATACCAATGGTAATGGCTCGTTCGTGACGGCATTTTACGGAATCTACGATTCAACCAGTCGCAAACTGGTCTACGCGCGCGCCGGGCACAATTCACCACGGCTGCTGCGCGGGGGCGCGGTGCAGAGCCTCGATGGGGACGGCGGCTTGCCGCTGGGGATTTCCCATGATGCGAAATATTGCGAGCGCGTTGAAACGCTGCAGAGCGGCGATCTGCTGATGCTGTACACCGACGGCATCACCGAAGCGCGCAACGCCGCGGGGGAGATGTTCGGCGTCGAGCGCCTGGACGAATCGATGTCCAAAGCCGGCGGCGGAGCGAAAGAGACGGTCGCGGCGGTGCTGGCATCGCTGAAAGCGTTTACGGGCGGAGGGGCACTGTCGGATGATCGAACATTGCTGGCGGGGGCGGTGCAGTGAATACGAAACTGGCCACTAAAGTGGCCACCCTGGTTTCAGTTGGCCCTGGCTTGGGCGCTGCGTGCAACGGTTGGCGTGGGTGGGGCATCGAGGTATAGGGTGCCCCAGGTTGTGGGGCGCAGCTGCGTTTGCACGAATTTGGGAGCGGACCAGAAGAATTCGGCGGCGGCAGCGAAGTTGCGCACCAGGACGTTGAATTGCAATGCGGGCTGATGGACGGGGTCATAGCCGTGCAGCGCCTTGGCGGGCAGGAACATTTCGACGATGTAACGGTCGGGGAGGATGCGCTCGATCGACTTCACATCCGGCTGGGGAATCAGATTGTCCTTGAGATTGTCGCCATCGCGATGCCATTGGCCGACGATGCCCGCCTTCTCGGGGCCATCTTCGGGGACGAAGAAGAATTGATGGCAATAAACATCGTAGCCAACCTGGTCGGAGGCAACCGGACGCGTGGAGAGCCAGAACTCGGCGTGGTCGCGCGTCCACCACCAGCCCGACGACGGGGCAGTCTGGATCGGCTTGTCGAAGCTTTCGATCGCCAGATATAGCCCAGAGTTGGTCCAGCCCATGTAGACATTGGGCAGGTTGACCGGGCGACGGTCCAGGCCGACGGTCTGCTCGCGGCGGATGTTCGACATCCGGGCTTCCCGCGGCCATTGATCGAGGTTGCCATCCAGTGCCGGAGGCTTGTCCAGGAACGGTACGTGCATCACCGGCTTGTTGGCATAGCTTTCGCGCCAGACGCCTTTGTCATCATCATCCGCGCTGGCGGCGTGCAGGGGATCAAGCGTGGGGGCGGTCTGGCGGATGGCGTTGACCAGGAGATCGTACGGCTTGTCATGGATATCGACGATGCCGAAGTTGACGTCCTCACCGTCACCACTGCGTCCGGCGGGGGGCTCGTCGCACCACTGGAACCAGTCGGCCCCGACGATGTACGGCACGCGCGACAGGTGCGTGGTCATCAGTCGATAGCCATCGGCGCGGGCCTGCTGGTCGGGCACTTGGGCGGAGAAGCCTACGGTATCCGGATCACCGCTGTGGCCGTCCAGCGAGTGGAATGAGTACTCGCTGATGACGATCGGCTGGCCCGATTCGTGGTACATCATGCGGAACATGTCCGGGTCGAGCTGCGCATCGTCGACGTAATAGTTCAGCGATTGCGCATCGGTGAAATCGCGCGAGGCGCGGACGACTTCCTCCGGCGCGTATCCCTTGAAGCGGACGCCCAGGATCAGGTGATGCGGATCGTAACGGCGGATCAGGGTGGTGGTGATGCGGAAATAGTCGTGTGCCAGGTGCGAGAGCCAGGCGCTGCCCAGGCGGTTGTAGGCGCGTGCCGGCTCGCGGGGAAGGGCGGGCCAGGCGGAAAGCTCGGACCAATCGGTGACGTGGGCATCCCACTCGGCGTTGAACACCGCCAGCGTCGGCCAGGTGGTGCGGACAACTTTCAGAACTTCCAGGCGGTTGGGATCGGTGGTGGGGAGATGATCGAAATACGCGCCCGGACCGGCGAAGCCATCGCCCCAGTCCAACTCGTTGTCGATGAAATATCCGACCAGGTTGCGGTTATTGCGAAGCGACCCGACTTGAATCTTCGCTGCGCGTTCGGCCAGTTCCTGCCAGTCGGGCGAATAGAGTCGTTTGGAGGCGTCGCTGACCCACGTCCAGAGGTTCAGGTCCTGGGTCATGGGGACATCAAGCTTATGAAAAGCGGAATTACACCAGGCGCCCAGGCCCTTGAAGCCGGCATCGGTGACGCGCTGTAGGGTCGCCTGGGCCCAGCGGTCGAGATCGGCATTCCCATCGCGGCCGTCCCAGTCACGGGAGACGAAATGGTCGCCGTTCTTTTCGCGTGAATCCTGGTCGGGCTGGACAGTGGTGACGGTATTAAGAAATTCCCGTTGGCCATCGGGCGAGACGAACCACCAGACGCCGGTGGTATCCTCGGCCAGGCGCCAAAATCCTTCCTGCCCACGGTACTGACGGAGATCTGCTTCCGGGCGGGTGGCCGGTTCGGTGGTGGCTGAATCTCTTATGGAATAAGGGGATATATTCTCGGTAGCCCGCAGGTAGGGATGGGTAAGCCATCCGACCCAAAGGACCAAAAGCCCGGGGAGAGCGAGTCTCACGATACCTTTCTTCCAATCCATCGTGACGCCGTTGCAGACTGTGCCCGGAAAATGGCGGGGCAGCGGCAAAGTGGAAATCCGACGATGGAACTGGGATACAGTACCATCGGGAGGGGATGAAAAGTCCACGAACCGTCCCGCCCGCCAAAATGTCTCCAGCGTCTTTTCTTATCGGTCTGCATCTATTAGATGATTAGGCAAAATAAGGGTGAAGTCAAATCGCCTAAACGTTTACCGCACAAAGGGTTAAACTGGGTATTTTGGCGTTTTGAGGCGTTTTGGTGACTTTTTGCAGAGGTCCGAAAATGCGGGAGGGCTGACGGTTGGGAGGGTGGGCAGACATCGAGTCTAAAGCCACACGATGGCCATCGTGTGGCTTGACGATTCTGGTTTGCCAATTAAATTACGGCCCGCTTTGGCGGAGCGTCGCGGCTGGCGGCAAACATTGGTTGCCGGTCGGGCGTACTGTCGATAGCGTTCTGGCAAGGAGTGGCCATGAAGCTACCTCAATAACCCCGCCGCGCGCTGACCCGCGCCCAGGTCGGCCCCGGCGGATCGCGCTATAGGCTGGCCGGCATCTTGCTGTTTCCGTCGCCGTTTCACCCGTCAGCAAATCGCCACCGCTCACCAGCGATTGACCCGTTTGTATCGCGGCCGTCCGATGACGGCCAATCGTCGTTAAGCAGAAGAACGAAAAAGGGATAGTTTATGTCCAGCGACCTGACCAAGATTCGCAACATCGGCATCGCCGCCCACATCGACGCGGGCAAGACCACCGTCTCGGAGCGCATCCTGTATTACACGGGCAAGATCCACAAGATGGGCGAGGTGCACGAGGGGACAGCCGTCATGGACTTCGACGAGGAGGAGCAGAAGCGCGGGATCACGATCAACTCGGCGGCGACGACCTGCCCGTGGGACCGGGGGGGCGAGCGATACACCATCAACCTGATCGACACGCCGGGGCACGTCGACTTCACCGCCGAGGTGGAGCGCTCCCTTCGCGTATTGGACGGGGCGGTGGCGGTGTTTGACGGCAAGGAGGGCGTGGAAGCACAATCCGAAACGGTCTGGCGGCAAGCGACCAAGTACAACGTCCCGCGACTCTGCTTCGTCAACAAGATGGACAAGGTCGGCGCGGATTTTGATTTCAGCTTTAATTCCATCCGCGAGCGCCTGGGCGCGCCGGCCGTGGCCGTGCAGATCCCCATCGGCCAGAGCAACACCTTCAAGGGGATGATTGACTTGATCCGTGGCGTAGCGATGTATTACAACGTTGGCGACGACAAGGACCGCGGCACCACCATCACCGAGAAACCCATCCCCGCCGATGAAAAAGAGCGCTACGAGAAGTGGCGGCACGACCTGATCGAAAAAGTCGCCGAGACGGATGACCAGCTGATGGAAAAATACGTTCACGGCAAGACGCCGAGCGAGCAGGAGATCCGCAAGGCGCTGCGCGCGGCGACCATCAGCTTCAAGCTGCATCCGGTTTTCACCGGGTCGGCGCTGCGGTATGTCGGCGTGCAGCGACTGCTGGACGGGGTCATCGATTATCTGCCGGCGCCGGTGGACATGCCCGCCATCAGGGGGCACGACGTGCGCGATGCGACCAAGATCATAGAGCGGCATCCGGATCCCGACGAGCCGTTCTGCGGACTGGCGTTCAAGATCGTCAACGACCAGCACGGGGATCTGACCTACGTGCGCATCTACAGTGGAACGCTGGAAAAAGGCAGCCGTGTGCTCAATAGCAACCGGAACAAACGCGAGAACATCAGCCGCATGTTCCAGATGCACGCCGCGGACCGCAATCCCATCGACGTGGCCCAGGCTGGGGATATCGTCGCATGCATCGGCGTGCGCGATGCGCTGACGGGCGACACGCTGTGCGATGCGGACAACCCGATCATCCTGGAGCGGCCCACGTTCCCCGAACCGGTGATCAGCGTCGCGATCGAGCCCAAGACGGCCGCGGACAAGCAGAGGCTGGGCGATGCGTTGACCATCCTGAAGCGCGAAGACCCGACTTTTCAGGCGCACTACGACGAGGAAACGGGCCAGACCATCATCGCCGGCATGGGCGAGCTGCACCTGGATATCCTGCGCAACCGCCTGACGCGCGATCACAAGGTGGAAGTTGACGTGGGCCGGCCCAAGGTGGCGTACAAGGAGACTATCACCGGCACCGCCTCGCACATCCGCGGCAAACACGTCAAGCAGTCCGGTGGACGCGGGCAGTACGGCGACTGCACCATCAACATCGAGCCGTTCAACGGCAAAGGCGTCGAGCCGGATTTGCTCAAGAAATGGGGCTGGAAAGACGGCTTCGCATTCGAGAACAAAGTCTTCGGCGGATCGATTCCCAAGGAATACATCCCTTCGGTCGAATATGGGGCGCGCATGGCGGCCAAGACGGGCGTGCTGGCCAGTTATCCGCTGATCAACTGCAAAGTGACGCTGGTGGATGGCAGTTATCACCCGGTGGACAGCTCGCAGATCGCGTTCGAATTGGCGGGGCAGGTCGCGTTCAAGGAGGCCGCCCACAAGGCGGGGCTCACGCTGCTGGAACCTATCATGAAAGTCGTGGTGACAACGCCGGAGGAGTTCGTTGGCAATGTCACCGGCGACCTGAATCGCCGGCGCGGGCTGATCGTCAACAGCGACCAGCGCGGGCACACGCGCATCGTGGAGGCCGAGGTGCCGCTGAGCGAGATGTTCGGCTACACCACGGAGCTGCGCTCGATGAGCACGGGCCGCGCCAGCTCGGTGATGGAACCGTTGCGTTACGCGCCGGTGCCGGCCAACGTGAAGGCGGCGATTCTGGAAGAGGTCGGGTAAATATCACGTTCATTCGCTGAAATACGATTCATAACTGGCCGGGGGCGGGTAGGACATCGTCCGGATTTTGTCCGGATCGGTCCACCAGGGATTTCTGAACTGATCGATGTAAATCCTTCGCTGCAATGGGGGCAGTGCGGAAAAATAATCGACGACGCCGAACTGCGAGGGGATCGTGTCCGATTGTCGCTCGAATTCCACGCGATACAGCGGGCGCACGCTGGGGGTCATGCCGACGTCGGGCTTGAAGAGCCGGGGCGGCAGGCGGTAGTCGTTGATGTAACCTGTGGCCAGAAGTTGCGCCCAGTAGTCCCATTCGAGACCGGCAACGATGGCAGTGGGAGGCGCGCCGGCATTCATCAGTCGCCGCACCGCGACGCCGCGCGCTCGCGCCAGGGCGAGCACGTCCTGCGTGCTGGCCAGGGTGTAGAGGGCCAGGAGGCCCAGGAGAATCCACGCGGATATGCCGGGAGAGATGGATGCGCGTCGCAGCAGGAAGATGGCGGCGACCGGGATCAGCGGCAGAGCGTACCGATCGGAGAGCCAGTTCTGATCCGCGCGCGGCAGCAGGAGCGCGGTATAGACAACAGCAAACAGAAGCAGGGCAGGCGCGGCGATGCGGCCGTCGGCGGGGAGCAAAAAGTCCCGCCACCGCCGCCAGCGCGGCCAACCGATGGATGCCAAAGCGCCCGATGCCATGATCGCGACCGCCAACAGCGCCGCGGCGGAGAGCAGTCCCCGCAGTATTAATGGTTGTGCGACCGGGCGGTGGCCGCTTAATTCCAACCCGTCCATCACGCCCAGTGTGGTGACCGTGATCGGCATCCAGGGCTCAAGACCGAAACTGGGATTTCGCAGAAGGAAAACCGCCATCAGCGCACAGACCATGACGAGAGCGGCCCCGCCGCGGCGGGCACGATTGCGCCATAATTCGACCGCCGCCGCGCGCACTGCTGGCAGAGTCGCCGGCAGGATTACGAGCACGAGCGTCAACGCCAGGGACAGAACGCGCAACAGGGTTCGCTGCGGGTTTTGGGCCGCGTCGAGCACCTGGGCAAAGCCCATGTCAGCAACCGAGAGTGGCTGGCGGGCAAACCAGCGAAGCGACCAGATCACGTCGACGACCACCACCAGCCAAGCGATCGCGGCGCACATAGCGAATTGGATATCGCGCCGGCGAACCATCGCCAGGTATGGCAACAGCGCCAGCGGGACGATCCATCCGATCTGACGGCTCATCCCGCCGATGATGCCCGCCACAGCGGCAATGAAAATCCAAATCAACTGCGCCGATTTGGAGGCGCGTAGCAAAGCGCATAGCGAGGCCAGCATGAAAAATAGGCCGGGCACATCAACCATGTACGATGTGGCCAACGGCAAAAACAGCGGCGAGAACGCCATCAGCATGGATACAAAAAGTGCTGGCGTGGGGCGCAAACCGGCCTGGCGGGACAGGAGATAGCAGAGCGCAATCGATCCCGCCGTCCAAGGCAATGTGCTGAAGCGCAGGACCGTGAACGAGAAGCCAAAAAGACGGATGAACAGCGCGCCCCAGTAGACGTGGGGCAGGATCATCGCGGTGGCCCAGCCGTTGTAGGTGATGTGACCGGTGAGGGCGCATTGTCGGGCGCTGAAGGCGTAGGACCAGTCGTCCTGGAAGGGGATCTCGGCGACTGGGTTGACGATCAGGAAGGCGGCGCTGGGGATGAGGAGGCAGAGCACGACGTTGCGGAGGTCGGGGCGCGGCATGCGATGGGGAATCTATAAGCTAGCCACTCAAGTGGCTAGCCCGGTGAAGGAGTGCGCTCAGGCGGCGGCGATGGCGGCGCGGTGGTGGGCGCCCATGCTCAGGCCGATGGCGACCGCCCAGGCGGGCTGCGGCGTGCGCGGGTCGATGGGGATTTCGCATTCGGACTGGGCGCTGGGGATCATTCGGCACATCGGGTCGCCGAGCTGGGCGAATAACCCGAGCTGGTTGGCGATCTGGCGGCAGACCTGCCGCTGCCGCGCCTCGCCGCCGACGAAAATCAGGCGATCAACCGTGGATGTGGGAAATGTCGATTCATGGTCGCGGCGACAGGCGTCCAAATCACCGGCCAGCTCGGTGACGGTGTCGTGACAGGCCAACTGGACCAGGCGCGCCTGCTGCGCCAGGGCGGCGGTGGTAACGCAAGATGGCGGCGCGAGCGAGTCGTTGCGATCCACGGGAGAGTCGAATCGGTCCGAGGCGCGCCGCGCAAGGCTGAGCGCGGAATCTGGATTCTGTTCGGTCGGCGTATATATCGGCGGCGGGCTGGTGGCGGCCAGCTTGATGCGCAGCGTCCGCGCGTCTTCAAAACCGATCGACAGCGCCGATGCGGTGGCGCGGGTCAGATGATCGCCGCCAATCGAGAGGCCGCGCGCAAAGAGCATCTGGCCGCTTCGCCAGATCGTGGCACGCGTGCCGCTGCTGCCGATGTCGACCAGGCACTGGGTCATATGCCAGTCGCTCTTGCGGCGATAGATGTGGCTGAAGCAATCGACCAGAGCCAGTGGCTCGACGTTCATGGCGATGATCTCGAGCCGGGCTGCCAATGCGGCGGCGAGAAATTGATCGATCCACTGCCGTGGCGCGGCCATCACGATGACTTCCAGCTTGGCATCCTGCTCACCGCGGATTTCGCCGGCGATGTAATGGCGCAGCAGGGTGCCAGCCGGGTCCAGCGGCAATTTTCCAAATGTCTGTTCCGGAATGGCTTTCTTGAGGGCCTGGTCGTTCATTCGGTCCAGGCGCAGGTGCTGGATGTGCATGGAAGCGGCCGGGAGGCCCAGCACTGCCTGGCGGCCGCGAAAGGGGGCGGCGGCCAGAAGCTGCGGCGCCTGCTGCGCGAAAAATTGCAGGCGGCCCTGCGGCTCGTGGCGAATTTCCGGCGGCACATCGACCGCGGCGGCGGCGATGAGTTTGTAACGGCTGCCACAATGCTGCACCTGCGCCAGGCGAAGGCAGTCGCTGCCGAAATCCACGCCGATCGGCTGGACTCGATTCCCAAATATATTCTGCACGAACCCGAGCACGGTCCCCACCTCCTGTGGCAACCTTCCTCGGTGGTTGTATCGTCGGGAATGGCGCTGGCGGTTAACGGTCTGAAGCTGCGCCCGCGCCCGCCGCGGCATGGAGAAATTCGGCGGCGACGGAATCGGCGACGGGTAATCCCAGGTCCGTCAGCTTTATTGAGGCTTGGGTTACATCCAGCAGTTTTTGGCGGCCCATCCGCTCGATTACTTCGGCAAACAGTGCTTTGGCGTCAAACCCGCTGGCGGCGGTAAAGTCGGCAAAATTTAACCCACGTGACAGGCGAAGCAGCAGCATCGCCAGTTCCCCGGCGCGCTGCTGAGGCGGAAGATGCTCGACATCGATCGCGGACAGATCAGCGGCTTCGATGGCGTTTTCCCACTGGCCCAGGTGCGGCCGATTTTTCCAGCGCCATCCCGCGACGTGCGACGCCGCCGACGGGCCCAGACCAACGTATTGCTCGCCGGTCCAGTAGAGCAGGTTGTGCTGACATTCGGCGCCGGGGCGGGCGTAGTTGCTGATCTCGTAGGGTGGCAAGCCTTTATCGGTCAGGCGCCGGCGGGTATCGGCGAGCATCTGTAATTCCAGGTCTTCGTCGGCGGCGCGCAGCCGCCCGAGCCGCCGGCGCACGGACAACGGTGTGTTGGGCTCATACGTCAGACCGTAACAGGAAATGTGCTCGGTATTTAATTGGATGGCCGACTCGAGTGAGCGCATCCAGCTTTGCAGTGTCTGGCCGGGGATAGCGTAGATGAGATCGACGTTGAGCCGTCGCAATCCCGCGGAACGGGCGATTTCGATGCCGCGCGGAACATCCTCCGGATCGTGATGGCGCTCGAGTGCGGCCAACTCGCTCGCGTCGAAGCTTTGTGCGCCCATGCTCAGGCGATTGACGCCATGCGCGACCAGCATCGCGCAGTATTCTGGATCGATCGTTGCGGGGTTGGCCTCAATGGTCCATTCGGCGCACGCCGACAGATCGAAACGTTGGTCAAGGCCGTCAATCAGCCGAGCCATGTCAGGCAGCGGCAGCAGGGTCGGTGTGCCGCCACCGAAAAATATCGTCCGGGGGCGCAGTGTTGGGCGAGCGTTATGGGATGTCCACAGATCGGCCTCAGCCAGCAGGAGATCGACAAATCGCTGCATTCGCTGCGGTGTCTGGCGGGTGATGGAGTAAAAGTCGCAGTAATGGCACTTGTGAAAACAGAACGGGATATGCACGTAAAGCCCCGGGACGACGGCGGCGGGCAAGTCGGCGGGGCGGATTCCAATCGGCGGTGGATCGACGGTCAAACATGCGAAATTTTGTTGCCCAACACCCTGCATTGCACTAGATTACCCGATCTGGCTAAGATTGGTGTACCAGGTCCGCGTCTGACAGATTCCTGATTGAGGCGATTGGAATGCAAGTGGTTCTTGTTATGTTCCGGGCCGACGGCGAGCGGCGAAGCTTTTCCATCGTGCGGGACATGACCGTTATCGGCCGCCGCGAAGATTGCGACCTGCGCATTCCCCTGGGCGAGGTTTCCCGCAAGCATTGCCGGCTGATCAAAGACGGCGACACGGTTCGACTGGAAGACCTGGGAAGCTCCAACGGCACATACCACAATGGCCAGCGCGTGCAGGAGGCGGTGCTGGCGCCGGGAGATAATGTGCAGGTGGGGCCGGTGACATTCGTAGTGCAGATCGACGGACACCCGGCGGATGAGGAATTGGCGGCGCCGACCAAGGAAGCGGAGCAGCAGGGGCTGGATGATTTCCTGCCGGTCGAAGAATCGACGGAACCTGCAGCCGATGCGGGCGTCGAAGCGGTCGCGGAACACGAGTCAGAACCTCTTGCCGACCCGGATATCGACGAACTCGCGGGGGCGCCCGAGGGATCGGAATTCAACATCGAAGCGGATGAACCGCAGGCATCCGCGCCCGCCGACGACATGGTGGAATTCGACCTGGATCAGCAGCATTCCTCCGAAGACCGCCCGGCATAAAAGCGCTACCCCGCACCGCCATGGGGCAAACACTGGATATCCTTGAGCAGGCCGGCCGCGTGTTGATCGGCAATTACGCGCGACAGCCGATCGTGTTCGTGCGCGGCTCGGGGTCGGAGCTTTGGGACAGCGAGGGGAAAAAATATCTGGATCTGTTCGCCGGGTTTGGTGGAGCAATCCTGGGGCATTGCCATCCCGACCTCATCGATGCCGCCACGCTCCAGATGGGTAAGTTGTGGCATGTCGGCAACACGTTCCACACGCAGCCGCAAATCGAGTTTGCGGAGCGGCTCAATCGGCACGCATTCACGGGCCAGGCATTTTTCTGTCACAGCGGTTTGGAAGCGAACGAGGCGGCGTGCAAGCTGGCGCGGCTGCGCGGGCAACAGCGATCCGGACAGCGGTGGAAAATCATCACGCTGGGGAAAAGTTTTCACGGCCGGTCGCTGGCGATGATCGCGGCGACGGGCAACCCGGCGATCCGCGAGGGATTCGGGCCGGTGGTGCCAGGATTTGTGCACGTGCCCAGCGGGGACATGGATGCCCTGGCCGCCGCCGTCGACGATCAAACCGCTGGCATTCTCATCGAGCCAATCCAGGGCGAAGGGGGCGTGAACCTGCTTCCACCGGATTACCCGCACAAAGTGCGCCAACTTTGTGACGAGTGGGAACTGACGCTGATATTCGACGAGGTGTGGTCGGGCTGCGGGCGCACGGGGCGCTGGTTCGCATTCGGGGATTTCAAATCACCCGATGGGAAGGTGGTTGAACCGGATATTCTGACATTGGGCAAGGCGATCGGTGGCGGGCTGCCCGTGGGCGCCATGTTTGCCAAGCCGCATGTCGCCAAGCTGCTGGTCCCCGGCAAACACGGCTGCACGCTGGGGGGCAATCCCATCTGCATGGCGGTGGCGCGGACGATCTTCGACGTGATCGAGCGCGACGGCCTGCTGCAAAAGGCCGCAACGCTGGGCGAACATGCGATGGCGCGGCTGCGCAAGGAGCCGTCGATCTCCGGCAAGATCCGCGAAGTGCGTGGACGCGGGTTGATGCTGGGAATCGAGCTGCACGAGCCGCCGCAAAAGCTCATTGAGCGCGGACTGCACAATGGTGTGGTGATCAACCTGACGGCGCAGAAGGTGATCCGGCTGGCGCCGGCGCTGACGATCAGCGCGGAGCAGTGGGACGCGGGGCTGGAAGCAGTGGTGCGGACGATCGCGGATTAATGACGAAATCCGAATGACGAATGACGAATTAATGATCGAAGGCTCGAATGATCGAATGAATAGTGTGCGTCGATCTCCTGTCGTCATTGGGTCATTGCGTCATTTGAACATTCATTTGTCATTCGTCATTCGAATTTCATCATTAACGCTGCTGATCGGATGCGCCGCCCACAAACCGGCACCACCGCCGCCCGCGGCACCCACCCCCGTCGTTTCCCAGGTCACCATGCCCCAATCCGACGGGATCAACGTCTTCGCATATCAGGTCCTGCTGCCGCGCGGGGCGGCGAGCAGGAATCCGCAGTTCTGGAAACGGCTCAACGAGGATGTCGTCGATCGCCAGACCAACGACATGCTGCAGTTCAACGGTTTGCGACTCGGCCGGGCATCGATCGCCAGTTACAAGGGAGGATTGGATGCCACCCTGGATACTGAAAAAACCGCGGCAGCGTGGAGCGTGTTTTTCTTCCCCGTTCAGGGGACCTGTTATCTGGAGATGACGTCCGAAATGGACGAGGAGACCATGTTCATCTTCAACGAGCATGGCGCCAGCGGGCGGACGTTCGAGCATTGCCAGAACCGCTTTGCTTTCTATTGCACATGGGAGCCGCACCAGCCCAACATGCTGCGGCTAAGCATCTGCCCGGTCGTGGAGACTTGGCGAAAGCGTATCGATTATGCGATGGGTGACGACCCCGCGGAGCAAAAATATAATAATGTTGAGAGCCTCTACGATCTGCATCTGCGCGCCGATCTCGGCGCAGATGACTTGCTGATCCTGGGGACGACGCCTCAGGCGGATGATCCATATCGCGTTGGAAATCGCTTTATGACTCGGCAGGGCCGCACCGATCGGTTCGAGGAGGTTGTGGTCCTGACGCGCCGGCCGCTGATCATGGAACACGCCCGCCGCCTGGCAGGGCCGACCAGCCGACCAGCAAGCGAATTGCCGCGCCCGGCAAATGAATTGCCGACGCGAATAAGATAAGCTTGCAAATCGTCTCGTCAGCCGCTGCAATCGCAGTGGGAAAGGAAACGTCAGACATGGCAATTTCGCCCGCCCGCGATTTCGGCGTCCAGAGTTATTGCTTCCGGGAATTTAAGGACAATCGCCAGGTCGCGCGTTTCGTCCGTGACATCGGTCTGGACAAGATCGAAGTGTGCGCGATCCACGGCGATTTTGACGATCCCGAGGGATTCAAGAAGATCGTCGACATATACCAATCCGCCGGTGTGAAGATTATTTCGATTGGCGTTCAGACCTTCGTGGGGGATCTGGCCAGGGAACGCAAATGGTTCCAGTGCGCCAAGGCGGCTGGGGCGAAACATATCTCGGCGCATTTTACGGTGGGCACATTCGCCACCGCCGTGCCGGCCATCGCGAAGCTCGCGGAAGAATTCGGCATCCGCATCGGGATTCATTGCCACGGCGGCTACATGTTTGGCGGCTCGCCGGACGTGCTGGAACATCTGCTGAAGCTGGGTGGGCCGCGCATCGGCATCAACCTGGACACGGCGTGGTGCATGCAGATCGGCCCCGACGGCGATCCGGTGCAGTGGGTGCGCCAGCGATTCAAGGGAAGAATCTACGGCGTGCACTACAAGGATTTCATCTACGACCGCCGTGGGAAATGGTCGGATGTGATCGTCGGCACGGGCAACCTCGATTTGCCGGCCCTGGTCAAGGCACTGGAGGAGACATCGTTCGATGGCATGTGTGCCATCGAATACGAGGCCGATGCCGAAAACCCCGTCCCGGCGCTGACGCAATGCGTGACAAAAATGCGATCGTTGTCGGCGTCTTGATCATCGGCTTTTTTCGATTAATCGGACATCGCCAATCACCATCGATTTATCAATCGCCTTGCACATGTCGTAGATAGTCAGCGCGGCGACGGCGACGGCGGTGAGGGCTTCCATTTCGACGCCGGTTTTTGCGGTAATGCGCGCGGTTGCCTTGATGCGCAGACGGACACGGCCGGTGGCGCCGGGGCGGAGCTCGGGGAGATCGAAATCGACGTCCACGCTCTCAACGGCCAGGGGATGGCACAGGGGGATCAGCTCACCGGTGCGCTTGGCGGCCATAATGCCGGCCAGGCGTGCGGCGCCCAGGACCTCACCTTTGGCGATTTTTTCCTCGGTGATGGCGCGCCACGTGGCATCGGCGAGAGAGATAAAGCCCTCGGCCACCGCCACCCGGCGCGTGGTCGGCTTGTGGCCGACGTCCACCATTTTCGCCCTGCCTGATTCGTCCAGATGCGTCATCCTGCTTTTGGCCATGCCCACGATTATTTAGTTTTCGTCGCCGACATCCAGACGGTATTTGCGCATTTTTTTATAGAGGGTGGTTCTGTTGATGTCTAACTCCGCGGCAGTGTTCTGGCGGTTCCAGTGGTTGCGCTTGAGCGCGGCCTCAATGATGCGACGCTCGGGGGTCTGCAGCGCCAGCTCCAGGGGCATTGGAGAATCGGGAATATCGCTGGCGACCGCGCGCGCCGATGTACCGGGGGCGGAGTCTTGAAGCGTTTCGGGCAGGTCATCCGCGTCGATCTGCGGGCGGCGGCAGAGCACGACGGCACGCTCGATCGCGTTCTCCAGCTCGCGCACGTTGCCGGGCCAATGATAACGCTGAAGCGCCGCCATCGCGGCCTCGGAAAACCCGACAATTTCGCGTCCGCTCTCCTGACGGAACTTGCGGAGGAAATGTGACGCCAGCAGCGGGATGTCTCCCAATTTTTCGCGCAGGCTGGGCATGCGGATCGTGACCACGTTGATGCGATAGTAAAGGTCCTGGCGGAACTTCTGCGCGGCGACCATCTCGCCCAGGTCGACGTTGCTGGCCAGGATCACGCGCACATCGACGTGGGTGGTCTGGCTGCTGCCCACCGCCTCGAAACAGCGCTCCTGCAGGACGCGCAGCAATTTCACCTGCATGGCGGGAGAGGCGGAGTTGATTTCGTCCAGAAACAGAGTGCCACCGTCGGCGGCGAGGAATCGGCCGGGCTTGTCCGCGATCGCGCCGGTGAAGGCGCCTTTGACGTGGCCGAATAGCTCGCTCTCCAGCAGCGTTTCGGGCAGCGCGCCGCAGCTGACCTCGATGAACGGCTTGTCGCGCCGCGGCGATCGGTGATGGATCGCGCGGGCCAGCAGCGATTTACCCGTGCCGCTCTCGCCAGTCATCAGGACGGTGGTGCGGCTGTCGGCGGCGGCGTCGACCAGGTCGAAAATCTTGAGCATCTTGTAATCGTGCCCCACGATGTTCTCCAGCCCGAAGCGCAGATCCAATTGTTGGCGCAGCGTCTGGTTCTCAAAAAGCAGGGACTGCTGCCGCAGCGCCTTGCCGACCACCACGCGAATTTCATCATCGACGATCGGCTTGGTGAGGTAATCGAAGGCCCCCATCTTGGTGGCTTCGACGGCGCCCTCGATGGAACCGTAGCCCGTGATGACGATCATGACCACTTGCGGAAATCGACGCCGAACGTCGCGCTGGAACTGGGCAGGAGTGATGCCGGGCATGTTGATGTCGGCCAGGAGCAGCTCAACCTGGCTGGTTTCCATCTGCGCCAGGGCGTCCTCCGGCGAGTCGCTGGTGCGCACGTCGTATCCCTCGCGGCTGAGGAACTGCGAGAGCGATTGCAGGATGATCCGGTCTTCATCCAGGATCATCAGGCGGGGCTTATGCGTGGTGTTGGGCTGCAACATGGTGAAGAATCCTTGGATGCATGGCGGAAGCGGCGCTGCTGCATATGAGCATCGGCATAGAGAAATGATGATGGTAAGCGACATAAGAATTTTTTTAGTGGGAATTATTGGACGGGGTTGTTCATCGTGGCATGCGGACTTAAGTCCGCATGCCGGAAAAAGCATCGGGTGCGCGCGGCGACGTTTCCTTTTTTCTCCACGTCCGAATACTATTGCCCCCATGCGTATTGGAGTTCCCAAGGAGATCAAGTCGGACGAGTATCGAATTGCCATCATGCCCGTCGGCGTGGAATTGCTGGTCAAGAGTGGGCATCAGGTCATGATCGAAACGGGGGCGGGGATCGCCAGCGGATTTCCGGATGATGTTTATCAAAATGCCGGGGCGACCATCGTGCCCACCGCGGCGGAAACCATCACTTCATCGGAAATGGTGATCAAGGTGAAGGAGCCGCAACCGGCGGAAATCGGGCTGTTCCGGCCCGGGCAGATCGTATTCACGTACTTCCATTTCGCCGCTTCACCCGAGCTCACGCAGGCCTGCCTGGAGGCGGAGATCGTCGCCATCGCCTACGAGACAATAAAGGACCGTGGTGGCCATCTGCCCTGCCTGACGCCGATGAGCGAGATCGCGGGGAAGATGAGCATCCAGGAGGGCGCCAAGTATCTGGAAAAGCCGATGATGGGCCGCGGCATTTTGCTGGGCGGGGTGCCCGGTGTGGCGCCGGCCAACGTGCTGGTGCTGGGCGCAGGGGTCGTGGGGACTAATGCGGCCAAGGTGGCGGCGGGATTGGGCGCCAACGTCGCTTTAATGGATGTGAATCTCGACCGCCTGCGCTATCTGTCCGACGTGATGCCCGCCAACGTCAAGACGATTTTCAGCGACGCCCATACCATCCGGGAATACATTCATAATGCCGATCTGGTCATCGGCGCGGTCCTGATCCCGGGGGCCAAGGCGCCGCGGTTGATCAGCCGGGCTGATCTGGTCAACATGCGCAATGGCAGCGTCATCGTGGATGTCGCGATCGACCAGGGCGGGTCGGTGGAAACCAGCCGCCCGACCACGCACCAGCAGCCGACGTTCGTCGTCGAGAACGTGTTGCATTATTGCGTGGCGAACATGCCTGGGGCGGTGGGCCGGACCAGCACGATCGCCCTGTGCAACGCCACGCTGCCATATGCGCTGAAGATCGCGTACCGTGGATATGAGAAGGCGGCGGCTGATGATGCGGGCTTGGGCGAGGGGATCAATCTGGTTGGCGGGCGGGTGACCAATTCCGCGGTAGCCGAATCGCTCCACATGCAGTACAAACCGTTGAAGGCAAAGAGTGCCTGAGCGCGGCTCGCCAATGGGGTCTCACACCGGGAAAGCTCAAACAGAGCCGGGGCGTGTCGGCCCGGCAATTCCGGGCCGGGACGGCCCGGCTCTGTAAATTTCCATGATCAAGGACTTCGTCAACTTCCTTAACGAGCCGCTATGGAGCCGCCAGCATTCCTGGCGCAAGGCGATCTGGATGAACATGTCGCGCCTTGGCCTGACGGGCATGCACGCGCTGCCGGTCAATCGCCGATGGGTGGATATCCATCGCCGGGCCATGCCGCTGAAGAATCTCGATCCATCCATGGCGGGGATGAAGATCGTGCAGATTTCCGATTTGCATTACAGCCCGGTCGTCTGGCAACGATACCTGATCCAATACCTGCGCTGGGTAAACGAGCTGAAGCCGCAGCTTGTGGTGGTCACCGGCGACCTGATCACCGGGGGATACCGATTCGCCACGCGCGTGGCGGCGCTGCTGTCCCATCTGAAGGCGCGGGACGGCGTGGTGTGCACGTTCGGCAACCACGACTACAGCATCTACGGCAAGCGCGTCAACGGCGAAGGGCAGCGACGCGCCAAGTTTCTGGAGACCAGCCTGAAAAAGCGCGGCCTGGTCGTGCTCCGCAATCAAAAGTTGGCCGTCAAACCGCCGGGCGCTTCTAGGCCGCTGCTGATCGTCGGCCTGGACGATGAATGGTCGGGCAACATTGATCCCAAAAAGGCGTTTGCCGGGGTTGATCCAAACCTGCCGATCATCTGCCTCAACCACAATCCGGCCAACTGCCGCGAGCTGATGGATTTCCCCTGGCAATGGATGCTCAGCGGCCACACGCACGGCCGACAGGTTGGCACCAGCAAATTTGGCCAGGCGCTCTATCCGCACCGCGTCCGCAAATACACGCACGGATATTATTCCGTGAACGGCCGGCACCTGTACGTCAACCGCGGAATCAGTTACGGCCAGCGCGTACTGCACTGGTGCAGGCCGGAGATCACGGTGTTCAAGCTGCAAGTGTCGGTGTAGGTCCATATCTTTTCCATCGCCCGGTGTACCGACAGCTGGGAAATGAATGCGCGGTTTGTTTTTGCTCCCCCTTTCTCGTATCGTCCGGCGCCATGCGGACGGTGTACGATGAGACGGATGTCCGCCGCACGATCGCCACACTGACCGATCGCATTGCCGCCGCGTTCTCCGGGGAAGCACTGCTGAATATTGTGGGCATCCGCACTCGCGGGGAGGTTCTGGCGCGGCGTCTGGCGGAAAAGCTCGCCGGACGCGGGTTCGCCAAAATTGGCCGCGGCGTGCTGGATATCACACTTTATCGTGATGATTTGTCTGAAATCGGCCCGCGGCCGCTGGTTCGGCCGACGGAAATTCATATCGACATGGATGGGCATCCACTGCTGCTGGTGGATGATGTGCTGTTCACCGGCCGCTCAATCCGGGCGGCGCTGAATGCGCTGAGCGACTTTGGCCGGCCCGGGGCGGTACGGCTGGCGGTGCTGGTGGATCGGGGTGGACGCGAGCTGCCTATCGCGCCGGATTTCACGGGGCTGATGCTCAAAGATGTGCCGAAGGATCACCGCGTCAACGTGAAATTGAAGGAGATCGACGGCCGCGACGAGATTCTCGTCGAACCGCGAGGATAGCGATGGATCAGCCACCAGAAAACCGCTGGACACGCAGGCACCTGCTCTCGCTGGAAGCGCTGTCGAAGGCGGAGATCGAATTCCTGCTGGATACGGCGGATTCATTCAAGGAGGTCTCCACGCGCAGCATCAAGAAGGTGCCGGCGCTGCGCGGGCGGGTCGTGGTCAACGCGTTCTTCGAGGACAGCACGCGGACGCGGACCAGCTTTACCCTGGCGGCGTCGCGGCTGAGCGCGGATGTGATCGACTTTTCGGAGAAGGGGTCCAGCGTCAGCAAGGGCGAGACGCTGATCGACACGGCCCGGAATATTGAGGCCATGGGTGTAGATATCCTGGTGCTCCGCCACCCCGCGGCTGGCGCGGCGGAGCTGTTGGCGCGGACGGTGAAATGCAGCGTCGTGAACGCCGGCGACGGGGCGCACGAGCATCCGACCCAGGGATTGCTCGACCTGTACACAATCCGCGAGCGGTTCGGGCGGGTGGCGGGATTAAAGGTGGCGATCGTCGGCGATATCGCCAACAGCCGGGTGGCTCGGTCGAACCTCTGGAGCCTGACGAAGCTGGGCGCGGAAGTCATCATGGTTGGGCCCCCGACGCTGCTGCCACGGTCATTCGAATCGCTGGGCGCGCGTTGCGTGCATGATTTCGATTCGATCATTGGCGAGGTGGATGTGATCAACATGCTTCGCGTGCAGTTCGAGCGGATCAAGAGCAGCCAGTTTCCTTCGGTGCGGGAGTTCACACGGTTGTTCGGGCTGACGTCCGAGCGCTTCTCGCGGTGCAAGCCAGATGTCTTCGTCATGCACCCCGGACCGATGAACCGCGGGATCGAGATCAGCTCCACCATCGCCGATGGACCCAACAGCGGCATCCTGACCCAGGTGGCCAACGGCCTGGCGGTGCGGATGGCGGTGCTGTACCTGGTGACGGCCGCGTCGGTTTGATTTATGTCCACATTGCTGATTCAAAACGGCACGATCCTCGATCCGTCGCAGAAGCTGCAGCGGAAGGGGGATCTGCTGATCCGCGACGGCAAGATCGCGTCGATCGGCGGCAAGATTGCCGAGGCCGATCGCAAGCTGGATGCGACCGGTTGTTTCGTCACACCGGGGCTGATCGATATCCACGTGCATCTGCGCGAACCGGGCGATGAAGAGGAGGAGACAATCGCCAGCGGCGCCGCGGCGGCCGTGGCGGGCGGGTTCACAACCGTCTGCTGTATGCCCAACACCAAGCCGACCCTGGATAACGAGGGGCAGATCGAATTCATTCTGCGCGAGGCGCAGCACGTCGGGCTGGCGAACATTCATCCCATCGGCGCGATCACCAAGGAACGAGCGGGCAAAGAGCTGGCGGAGATCGGCTCGATGCTGGCGCGCGGGGCGGTC
>Ga0182024_10004622_pt1 | contig 31480 bp, 22 predicted proteins | sample P32metaG_FD_120480 | JGI IMG/M metagenome (GOLD analysis project Ga0182024, IMG submission 120480) | Permafrost microbial communities from Stordalen Mire, Sweden - P3-2 metaG (Illumina Assembly) | ecosystem: Environmental > Terrestrial > Soil > Wetlands > Permafrost | place: Sweden: Stordalen...
AGATGACCGTTCACTTCCATGACGAAATCCTCCGTGAGAATTCTTCATAGTATGATGGGCAACTTGGGAAAGCGCCAGAGAAAGCGCGCTACTTCAGATTAGAATGCGTATTACTATGCTTATTCGCCGACGGAGCCGCGGTATTGGCCCCAGGAATGATTTTAATAGAAAACAGCAGCCGTAACGGGGGAAAATAGGCCCGGAGGGATTCGAACCCCCGACCAAGGGATTATGAGTCCCCTGCTCTAACCAACTGAGCTACGGGCCCGGAAGAGAACGCTAAATGATGAATGATAAACGATAAACGCGGCAGCGGAAGATATGCGCGTTATGAACGAGGTTTATCGTTCATCGTTTCGCACTTATCACGCGTTACTCGACGGTGACGCTTTTGGCGAGGTTGCGGGGCTTGTCGACGTCGCAGCCACGCAGGACGGCGATGTGATAGGCCAGCAGTTGCAGTGGTATCACGGTGACGATCGGCTGGAGAAAATCTTCGACGTCGGGGACATAGATCACATCGTCGGCGAGTTCCGCTACGCGTTTATCGCCCTTGGTGACAATGGCGATGACGGGTCCGCCGCGGGCTTTGATTTCTTCCAGGTTGGACATCACTTTTTCGTACACCTGGCCGTGCGGGATGATGAACACGCTGGGGGTGTGTTCGTCGACTAGCGCGATCGGACCATGCTTCATTTCGGCCGACGGATAACCTTCAGCATGGATGTAGCTGATTTCTTTCAGCTTTAGGGCGCCTTCCAGAGCCGTGGGAAAATTGTATTGGCGGCCCAAGTAGAGGAAATTCGTGCAGTGGGCGTACTTGGCGGCAATTTGACGGACCGCATCGTTGCATTCCAGAGCTTGCCTGATTCTTTCTGGCAGCTCCTGCATTTGCTCGATGACCCGGGTGCCGGCGCCATAGCTAAGGTGGCGAATGCGGCCGAAATAAAGGGCCAGCATGGCCAGCGTGAGGCACTGCGACGTGAAAGCTTTGGTGGAAGCCACGCCGATTTCCGGGCCGGCATGCAAATAAATGCCGCCGTCGGCTTCTTGGGCGATCGTGCTGCCGACGACGTTGCAAATAGCCAGCGTGGGATGCCCCTTACGTTTGACTTCGCGGAGGGCGGCAAGCGTATCCGCGGTTTCGCCGCTTTGGGTGATGGCAAATAGCAGCGTGTCGCGGTCGATGGGCGGATTGCGGTAACGGAGTTCACTGGCATATTCCACTTCGACCGGGATGCGAGCGAATTCTTCGATTAAATACTCTCCGACCATGGCGGCATGCCAGCTGGTGCCGCAGGCGGTAAGAATCAGCCGATTGACGTGCCGCAATTGTTGCGGGGTAAGGTTCAAGCCGCCGAAGACAGCGGTGGCTTCGTCGAGATCGAGTCGGCCCCTCATGGCGTTTTCCAACGCTTCTGGCTGCTCAAAAATCTCCTTAAGCATGTAGTGCGGGTAATTGCCCAATTGAACGGTGCCCGATCCGACCTCCAAATCGCGCACACGATGCTTTATCTGACCCTGATCGCGATGGATAACGCGCAGGGAATCGGCGGTGATGACCGCCAATTCGTTATCGGCCAAATAGACTATCCGTTGCGTGTGGCCAACCAGCGGCGAGGCATCGCTGGCCACAAAATGTTCACCTTCACCAACGCCCACAACTAGCGGGCTTCCCAAGCGGGCGGCGATGATGACATCGGGATGAGCGCGGAAGATGATCGCCAATCCATAGGTGCCGTGAAGCTGAGCCAAGGCTTCCTGGACAGCGAGAACGAGAGGTTCGTGCGGACTGGCGGGCTCACCGGTCCCGGACGCGCCCCCCGACGCTTTGCCGTTGGATTGTTTCTTGGAATCGGCGGCAGGTGTTTGCCTTTCGAGGCAACTAGCGATGAGGTGCGCGATGACTTCGGTATCGGTTGCGGTGCGAAAGATGTAGCCTTCGCTTTCGAGCCGTTCTTTCAGTGCGCGGAAGTTTTCGATCACTCCGTTGTGTGCCAGCGCTAAAATTTGTTGGCCACCGAGATGCGGGTGAGCATTTTGATCGTTTGGAGCGCCGTGCGTGGCCCAGCGAGTATGGCCGATGCCGATGGTGCCGGGCGTTGAATGTTCGGCCAGTTTTTGCTCCAGAAAATCAATTCGACCGGCGGTTTTCACCAAAGCAAAATTTCCTTCAGGCGTGATGGTGACGACACCGGAACTGTCGTACCCGCGGTATTCCAGTCGATGCAGACCCTCGACGAGGAACCCGACCGCTTCGTTGTGCCCTATGTATCCAACAATGCCACACATGGCAAAAATCTCCAGGGAGAAAAACGGGACCGACAACCCTACAAGCATATTCTAGCGTGTAGCTTCGATAAAAGACGGGCTTGGCAGAATAACGCTGGCTAGCAGGAAAAACGAGGTGTTTATACCCTGATCTGTTGCAAAATGCCGTTTTCGATTAGATACAAGTTTAGAATTCGCCCATGGTGAGCCGTCATGGATAGTTCCTTCCAAACTCAATGTAAGCCCCGATCAACTTTGCATAACATTGAAGTGCCGCACCCACATTTTTCATCAGGCGGGACGAAAAATGGGAATGCCGTGACCAGTCACATTGTGATTCCGGCACGATTGGCTTCGATTAGGCTGCCCAGAAAGCTGTTGCTGGCTGAAACGGGCAAACCGCTGATTCAGCATACGTATGAGGCGGCCCAGAAGGCACGGCGACCGGGCGGCGTGTGTGTGGCGGCAGATTGCGAGGAAATTGCTGTCGTGGTACGCAACTTCGGCGGACAGGTGGTTTTAACGAGCCCCCACTGCACCAGCGGGACCGACCGGATTGCGGAAGTGTCCACGCAATTGGGCAACGTCGATATTTTGGTGAACGTGCAAGGAGACGAGCCAGAGTTGTCGGGCCACGCAATCGATTTAGTTGTGGATTTATTACAGCGCAATCCAGCGATCAATATGGCCACGCTGGCTACGCCGATCCGCAGCCGGGAGAAATTGGACGACCCGGCGTGCGTGAAGGTGGTGATGACAGAGGTCTGCACAGAGAGTACAGGAGTAGGGCCAAAGACGTTCCGCGCTTTGTATTTCAGCCGGGCGGCGATTCCGCATGCGCGGGAATGGCGAGACGACTATCTACTGGCCGAGCCGCCGCACTTTTTTCAACACTTGGGCCTGTACGCCTATCGACGCGATTTTCTGTTGCAATTGGCTCAATTGCCACGGACTCCGCTGGAGCGGCTGGAAAATCTGGAGCAGCTGCGAGCGCTGGAAAACGGGCATGAAATTCTAGTCGGCATTGTCGACGAACCGACGATCGGCATTGATACGCCGGCCGATTATGCGGCTTTTGTCCAGCGATACCGCAATCGGCGGTAGGCAACGGGCAGAAGTGGGCCATCTGTGGGCAAAATGCGCAAAAGGCTTGTCGAGAAGGCCTTTCTCATCGAAAATGCAGTAGGTTGGTTTGAGTGGTGGCTGCATTTCTTCTGGCACTATTTCTGGAGAGGAATTCTCGCATGATACGCACTTCACGAAGGGTAATTTGCTACGGCTTTGCAGCCATGATGCTGTCCTGTTTCACTGCGTCGGTATGCTGCGCGGATGGGCCCAGCGACAATACGAAAAGCGATGCCTCCAGCGTTCCGCCGAAGGTGATTAAGCCGGAGGAAGCCAAGGACCATGCAGGAGAGGTGGTTACGGTGGAATTTACCGTAATAGCAGCTAACGAAGTGGATAGCGGCCGCTGCTTTTTGAACTCCAGCACCGATCGCAATGATCCAGAAAGTTTCACTGCATATATTACGCCGAAGGGACTCGCTGAATTCAAGAAAGATACAACCACTTCCAAGCCAGCCGATTATTATAAGTCGAAAAAGATTCGTGTTACTGGCAAAATTGAAACGTACCACGATAAATTCGAAATCAAGGTGGACGATCCCACTCAAATTAAGATCGTAGAAGAAAAGGTGGACGAAAACACGGGGAAGAAACCTTGATGAGACTTGTTTTTCTCGTGATTTTTCCTGACCAATTGACGGACCGGCACGCTCAGCGTTCAATGCTACCGGCAGACGCAGGATGCAATTCAACCCGTAAGCAATGGACCATGCCATGACCAAGCATATTTTCGTGACCGGCGGCGTTGTTAGTTCCCTGGGAAAGGGCCTCACCAGCGCGAGCGTGGGCCTGCTATTGGAAAGCCGGGGCCTTTCGGTACGGATGCAGAAACTGGATCCGTACATCAACGTCGATCCGGGAACTATGAGCCCTTATCAGCACGGCGAAGTTTACGTGCTGGACGACGGCAGCGAGACCGACTTGGATTTGGGTCATTATGAACGATTTACGCACAGTCCTTTGACCCGCGATTCGAATTACACCACGGGTCAGATTTATCTGAGCGTGATCAATAAGGAGCGGCGGGGCGAATTTTTGGGTAAGACGGTGCAGGTAATTCCGCACATTACCAACGAAATTAAAAGCGTGATCAGAAAGTTGGCCAATGAATCGGTCGACGTAGTGATTACCGAGATCGGCGGCACGGTGGGCGACATTGAAAGCCAACCGTTTTTGGAAGCGATTCGACAGTTTTCGCTCGACGTCGGGAAGGAAAACTGCCTGTATATCCACTTAACCCTGGTGCCGTACCTGAAAGCGGCGGGTGAACTCAAAACCAAACCAACTCAACATTCGGTGGGTTTGCTGCGGCAGATTGGTATTCAGCCCGACGTGCTAATTTGTCGAACCGAACAGTCGCTGTCGCGGGAAGACCGGGAAAAAATCGCACTGTTTTGCAACGTGCCGATCGACGCTGTGATTGAAGAAAAGGACAAAGACTTTTCGATTTACGAAGTGCCGCTGAGTTTGCAGGAAAACAAGCTGGATGAATTCATCTGCCGCCGTCTGGGATTGAACACGCCGGCGGCCAATATCGGTGACTGGCGCGACCTGCTGTTCCGATTGCGGAACCCAGAACACGAAGTTTCGATTGCTGTGGTGGGAAAATATGCCGAGCACCGCGACGCTTACAAATCGATTTATGAAGCGCTGGATCATGCGGGCATCCATCGTCGAGCCCAAGTGCGAATTCAAAGCATTCAAAGCGAATTGATTGAACGCGAAGGGCCGGAGCGGCTGCTTTCCGGCTTCGATGGCGTGCTCGTGCCGGGTGGCTTTGGCGAGCGGGGGATTGAAGGAAAGGTGGAAGCCATTCGATTCGCGCGGGAGCGAGGAATTCCTTTCTTGGGCATTTGCTTGGGAATGCAATGTGCCGTGATTGAATTCGGGCGAAACAAGGCCGATTTAAAAGGAGCGCACTCCACCGAGTTTAATAAAGACACGTCGCATCCGGTGATTTGCCTGCTCGATGAGCAAAAAACCATTACCGACAAGGGCGGCACCATGCGGTTGGGCGCCCAGGAAGCGCAACTGGATCCGAGTAGTAAATCGAGTCTGTGCTATGAAGCGGATTCGATTTTCGAGCGGCACCGTCATCGGTATGAATTCAACAACGCCTATCGCACGCAATTTGAAGCGCACGGCATGCTGATCGCGGGCGCTAGTCCCGATGGTTCACTTGTAGAGATCATTGAATTGCCGGAGCATCCGTGGTTCGTGGCTGTGCAATTCCATCCGGAATTCAAAAGCAAACCGACGGAGCCGCATCCTTTGTTTGCCGGATTCGTGGGCGCGGCAGTGGAGAAGCATGCCACCGGTCAGTGGACCACGACGGGGTAAGTTGCCATGAGCGCCGAGACGGAAAAGTCGAAAATCATCGTCGACGAGGACTGGAAAGCCCAAGTTCAGGCCGAAAAAGAAGGGGCCAAACACGGAGCCCTGAAAGCGGCCAGGGAAACCCGCCGCAAGGCGAGCCTGGTTCCACGACGCAGAGTGCGCCTCCCGAAAGCGCCGCACACGAGGCGGATGAATTACTCGAAGTCGATATGCCGCCGGCATCACTCGTGTTCTTATGCACGACGCTAGCGACTCAAGCGATGATTGCCCTGGGGCAAGTGCCCAATCCGCTGACGGGCAAAACTGAGTTACGGTTGAAGCAGGCCAAGGATTACATCGACACGCTGGGGATGCTTGAAGAAAAAACCACCGGCAATCGCACGCCGGACGAAAGCGCGTTATTCACCGATTTGCTGCATCAACTGCGGATGGCTTACGTGATGCTTCAGAGCGAACCGGTCAACAAATAGTATCTCGCGGCAATTTCGCTAAGACGCAAAGCGCTGCTGCGTCGTGAAGCTAATATCGAAATGGTTTTAGCCATGATATTTCACGGATCGCCACAATGTGTCCAAGATTTATTAGGACATATTCCATTTTTGACTGGATACAGGGCGGCGCTGCAGATGCCACTGCATTGCCTGCGAAGCGATTTTGCACCTTTTGCTCCTCCCAAAATCCGATGTGACACTGGGACCAAATGCGGTGAATTTAGAGAGCCATTCTACCCGAGCAGCCTTTCGAAAAAAGTGCAGTACGCCGCGAACGTTCTAACGAATAAATTAGAAGGCACGGCGAAAATTGTCACATAATTGATCACACACATATTGCGCATGAATGGGATGCTGAATATCAATTGAAAACCATCTCGGTCGCCCCATTTTCAAAATAAGCCAAACATTGGAACGCGATTTGCTTAAACGCCGGCAGTTCAATTCCATTCACTTTCCTATTTCTGGCGAGCCCACTGGATCAACCGGAGGCACGCGGTAACGACTAAGGAGTCGCGCATGCTTATCCGGCACCAACAACCTTGGGTCGCATTTCTGACGGCCCATTTCCCGTGGCCCATCTTGTTCGAAGCTCCGGCACTAGCCCCAGCAATGATCCTGCAGCGCTGGTCATTGAAGGGCCTGACCTGCGCGTGTATTCGGCCCTAACGCGCCATGTGATTGTGCGTTGCTTGCTCGTGCGTGATTCGATCTGAGCGCACTCCTCGCGAAATTCAGGGCCGCTTTCCTGCTCCCTCCTTGCCAACTGCATGGAGTCAAAAGTCGAAATCTATCCATATTTTCTCCAACACTTATAAGGAGAACCAACCGTGACGCAATGTAAACCGAAAACCAATCCAGTTTAGTTTAGAGCGTAGGTCCAATCGTTTGTTGTATTCATGTTGAAATTTCACTTGCAAGGAGTATTCCGATGATCCGGTTATTAAGATTTGTTGAGCCTTTCATTATCCTCCAGTCGGCATCGCAGTAGTTGCGACTGTTTTACTGAGCACAGCAAAATCGAAGGCTGATATCGCGCAGGACTAGAACAATTACGCGCTCGATTTACAGGCGCGCGGTAACCTGCCGACAAACCAGCCGCTATTTGGCAACGCGGTGAATTCCAATCCTGGCACACGAGCATCGGCCATCCAATGGATCGCCGTGAACGACGCGACCGTGCCGCTTACCGGCGCCAATAACGCCTACTACGCGCAGTTGACGGACCCATCGCTACCGGGAGGGTTCCAAGATTTGGCAGTTCAGGCCGCTGTCGCTCAGGCATCGCACGATGCCCTTGTCGGCACATTGGCCAGTTTGGGCTTCAACAGCGCCCAACAGGCCGCTTGGACCACTCAGCTGGATGCCGATCTGACGAATAGCATCAACGGTATCGTCGCTTCACCGAATGCGGCGCAATCGGCCGCCATTTCCGCGGGTGAATCATTGGGTTCTCAGGCCGCCTCACAAATCCTAACGCTACGAGCAACGGACGGCTGGAACGCACCGCAGAACCACACTTTTCCCTCGAATCCACAACCGGGAGATTGGATTCTCCCAACCAACACAACGTTGACGACCGCCAACACGCCACAATGGGCGACGGTTAGACCCTTTGCCCTCACTAGTCCTAGCCAGTTCCGTGCGCCCGGTCCCCCTTCATTGACATCCGCGCAATACGAAACGGCGTTCAAAACGACGGAAGCTTACGGTTATCACCTGAATCCGAGCGGAAGCACCGTTTTGTCCACAGGTCAAGTGGCTGATCCCGTGAATACAGGCTCTGATCCGGTCGCCGCTAACCCAAGCCTGCATCTGCTTCCGCCAAGCGATGTGACCGATACGCAGCGGATCGCTGCATTTTGGGCGGCAGAACCCGTCCAACCCGATTAACGAGGTTGCTGAGGAGGTTGCTACGGCCAAAGGATTAAGTCTGTCGAGCGAGATCACGCTATTTGAGAAGCTCAATGCAACGCTGGCAGACGCTCGAATCGCCGAATGGGACACCAAATACACCTATAATTTTTGGCGTCCGTATACTGCCATCACTTTAACCGAGAATGGAACTCCTGTTCCCGGGCTTACGACCGGCAACTCTAATCTTGCGGCCGATCCCAATTGGCAAGCATATTTGGCCACTCCCAATCATCCCAGTTATGGCAGCGGACATACCGCACCGGAGCGGGCTTTCAGTTTCTGGATGATTATTTCGGCACAAATCCTGGTGTTACCTTCACGGTCCATTCGTACTCTTTGGACGGCACGCCGTATGGAGGCACGACGTTCACGTTCGATAATTTTGACGACCCTCGACTAGCCAATGCTGATAGCCGTATCTACGGCGGGATTCATTGGACATTCGACAACCAGACCGCCGACGTGCTTGGCGCAAATGTGGCCGATTACGTGTTCAACAATCCCCTGGTGGTTCCCGAACCCGCGGCCATCCAGTTGGCATTGATCGGCGCCGTGTTGCTATGGAGTCCGCTGCGTTACGTGTTCCAGCAGCGACTTCGAAAAGCGGTTGCTCAAGCAAATTGACCGGGTGCACCTCCCTGACGCCGCCGGAGCGACGACCATGCCATTCCTCTTGCCACTAACCCCCGAGGGCGTGGCTCGTCGCCCGGCGGTTCCTTCTCGACACAAATCTGATCGCTTAAGAACGCACCATCATCCCGGACAACATCCACTGTTTGGTAATCATCGTTGGGTAGAAATTGGGATGTGTATTGCCCATGCCACCCCTCTGCTCCGTCGGCAATGTCATCAAGTCATACCTTTGACGAGACTCCGAAAAAACGATCGAATTGGCACTGTTGAACTCTAAACGATATGGTTCCGTAACACCGTGCACTATCGATCCAGCTCTGATACGCCCCGAGTAGCGTGTGCGCTTCCTGAAACTTTAATCTGCATTCTGCGCTCTCAAAAGAGCCATGCCCGGCAGAGAGAGAAAATTGGCATCCATGCCAACGAGCCCAATCCCTGGATTATTCCCGACCGGGTGACACGGACAGGGATGATCTGGGTTTCTCTTTCACACCGGGCACGGCATTGCGGGCCGAACGAAAACTGCCGTAATGCCCAGATGTACCAAATTCAACTGACTAATTGATCGAACAATTGCTGAAAAGTCGGCAATTGCAATTCCAGTTGCGTGCGCCAGGTTGTTGGATTCCAAATTTCGATACACACGGCGGCGCCGACGACAATCGCATCGCCGCCGGCTGGGACTTGTAAGAATTCCCGGAATCCTTCCGGGATAAGCAACCGACCGCGGCCGGCCAATTGGACTTCTTTGTGTCGCGTGGAAAGCATTCGGCCGAGCGATTGAACTTCGGTTAGTTTGCCTTCCAATTTGCCGGCTTTCATTTTGGCTTGCAGCAAGTCGACCGCGGATTGCAATCGTTGCCGCCAAGCGGCGATGGGCCACACGCTCAAGCAGCCAGCGCGCTCCTTCACTAATGCGCAATCGGCGCCATGTTTCGAGAGTGCATCGGCCAATTCTTGTGGGATGGAAAGCCGATACCGCTCGTCGAGGGTGCGGGTGAACTCGCCCTGGAAGAAATCTTGCGGAGCAGGCATGGGGATGAACCGAAACCATGGTCCAAGCACGAGTCCGTTCAAAAAGGCAAACTTATTTTATGGGCTATTTTCCCACCGGGCTAAAACTTTTAGGCCAATAATGGGTTAATTTCCCACGGGGTGACAGTTTAGCAAGCGACTATCGTGCTGCAAGCCCCTAGGTGAAAAAAAACTTTCGCGACTAGGCAAGTTGCGATCGGGCGTGATTGATTGCGGTCCAAAACTGGAATGGTGCCCGAAAATATTGCGGGAAACGCGATAGTTTGAGCGTTATCCCATGACAATCGATGTGGCCCGGCAATGCGCGGTCAAATTTTGACCAGCGATAAATATGCAGTAGTTTACCGATGCTATTCACCTAGCGTCGATTTCCGCCGCAGCAAGTGATGGTAATGCTGAGCAAAACGATGTGCCTCATCCCGCACGTATTGCACAAGCCGCAGGGCGTAAGAATGGCGGCTGAGGCGAATCGGTTCATCTTGGCCGGGCACGAACAACTCTTCTTTTCGCTTGGCGATGGAAATTACGGTTGGGGGCTGAATTCCCAATTCCGTAAAAGCGGCCATGGCAGCACTTAATTGTCCTTTGCCGCCGTCAATTAAAAGGATGTCGGGAAAGACCTCGGCCTCGTCGTGTAGACGGGCAAAACGGCGAGCGACGACTTCATGGATGCTACGAAAATCGTCGATCCCCTGGACGCCGCGGATGCGGTAACGCTTATAGCCGGGTTTGAACGGCAGTCCATCGATGAATTGCACGAGGCTGGCAACGGTTTCTTCGCCGCCTAAATGGGCGATGTCGACGCCTTCAATGGTTCGCGGCACTTCGTTAAGTTTCAAAACTTTTTTCAGTCCTGCCAACCCTTTTTTGGGATCGATGAAAAAAACCTCGGGCTGAACGTTCTCGTCCAGTTCGCCGCGGTTGTCGAGTGTTTCCAGGAGATGAATTTCGTCGCGAAGTCGGGCGGCTTTTTCAAATATCAGGTTTTTGGCGGCCTCTTGCATTTCAGCATGCATTTCTTTTAGCAATTGCTTCTTTTTGCCTTCCAGAAACATGCGAAGGCGATGAATGTCGCGACCGTAATCTTCCTTAGAGATGCGTAAATTGCATGGCGCCGTGCACTGATTGATCGATGCCAACAGACAAGGGCGGAACCAGCGCCATTTTTCGTCGCCGTCGTCAATGTCCAAAGTGCAGGTTCGAAATTTGAAAATCTTCTGCAATACCTGCAGGGCGCCGCGCAAACCGCCGGCGCTGGCGAACGGTCCGTACAATTTCGTACCACGGCTTTTTGGTTCCCGCGTGAATTCGACGCGGGGAAAATCTTCGCGGATGCTGATTTCCAGGTACGGAAACGTCTTATCGTCTTTCAGCTCCTGGTTGAATTTTGGTTGAATGTCTTTTACCAAACGGGCTTCGACCAGGAGCGCGTCGACTTCACTTTCGGCATCAAGGAAATCGATATCGTGAATTTCTCGCACCAAATCAGCAGTGCGCCGATCTAAGGCGGCAGCTTTGAGAAAATAGCTGCCTGCCCGAGCGCGTAAATTTTTCGCCTTACCCACATAAATAACCCGGCCGGCGTTATCTTTCATCAAATACACGCCGGGCGTCGTGGGAAACGTGCGAACCTTGGCAACCGCGGCATCGTATCCGCCAGGGATAGCTTGGTTTTCCAAAACGTCTTTGGGGACGGATTCCTTGCGCATCGCATCGGATGGCGCAATCGCTGGGTCCGGCAATTCGGGCTGCTCGTTCGATAGGTTTTCAGGCTGCGGTTTCACGGATCTTTATTCAGGTAGTTAATGTCCAATAGAAGTGTACCGCCCAGCGGCGATTACGGCATGTTCGCTTGACCGGGCAGGTAACGTACAGGAGAATTGCGCTGATTCATCGGTTTTGCAGTTGCATTCTACGCATTATTTGAAAGAGGCCCATGTTAAGTCATTTTCGATCCGTATTTCTAGGAATTCTAGCACTAGCGATCTCCACAATGTGTACGGCAACGTGGATCGTGAAGGCGGAAGAGCCTGACCGGGCAGTTAAGCCAGTGGCCATCGATGCGGAAAATGCACAATCCGGCGATAAAAATTTGGGACAAGAAAAGGCGGCTCAAAAAACCAATCCCTATTTACCGCGCAAGGGAATGTCGGTTGAGGATTTGCAGGCTTACATTGCGCGGATGCAGGAAGCGCCGGAATCAATCCGCGATCGGCCTGGTTTTGCTGAGGGCATTGCTGTGGCAGCCCAGCGGATTCTGGATTCCGATCCCAAGGGCGGTCTGCGCACTTTCGCAGTCATTAATTTGCTGGACAGCTTGCATCAGCAGGCGGACCTCGAAAACGATCTGGATGCCGACAAGCGACTGGCGGAACTAGCAACAAAATATGCGGCCGATCCGGATAAAAAAATCGCTTCTGCCGCCAATTTTTACGCCTTGGAGCAACGGGTGCTAAACGCCGGCGAGCTTGAACCGGCCAAGTTGCCAGACCTGCTAGATGAAGTTAGCGCTGCGCTAAAGGGCCAGAATTTGGATGCGAAACATTTGAGGATTGCATCGGCGACGGTCCACGCGATCAATCAAATGAAGGACGACGCCGAGGCCAACAAGCGGCTCAAAGAATTTGGCGCCCTGTTTGCGGCCAGCAGTGATCCTGTTTTGGCTCGTTATGGGAAAAAACTTGCCCAGTCTGATTCATCCGGCGGACAGGAAACGGATTGGGTCGGCAAACCGATGGAAGTGACGGGAACCACATCCGAGGGGGCCAAATTCGACCTTGCTCAGTACAAGGGCAAAGTTGTGCTGGTCGATTTTTGGGCCACCTGGTGCGGACCATGCCGCGAGTTGATTCCGGATTTGAAGGAAATGTACCAGAAATATCATGCCGAAGGTTTTGAAATCGTCGGCGTCGATTTGGACAGCACGCCTTCGGACCTATCGGATTTTCTCGACAAAGAAAAACTGCCGTGGATCAATGTAGTGGGTGAGGAAAAAGACGGCCAACTACAATTCCCGCTGGCTGAGAAGTACGGCATCCAGGCAATTCCGGCCACGTTCTTGGTCGGCAAAGACGGCAAGATTGCCGCCTTTGATTTGCACGGCGAGGAGCTTACCAAACAGGTAAAAAAGCTGCTCGGCGATCGATCCGAGGCGAAACCGTCGGATGCCAAGCCCGAGGCAAAATAATTATCTCGCCCAGCTGCCCAAGCGTTAGGCCAAACTATTGTTGGCGCAATCCTCGATCATAGCCAACGGACGGCTTAAGCGACTTTGAATTAGAAATGCTTTCGGCGCCAGATTGCGGTTGAACGCTAATGATGGCAGGCTGTGCTGACACTGCGACTTTTTGCGATGGTGCGTCGCCACAGGCGCCACACATTAAAACCAAGGAAATCAATGCGGTGTGCATAGTTTGGCCCCTGATGCTGAATTTTGCGTCCGATTTATCTATCGTTTGCTATCGGCTGATAAAACTTGCGGGTGAAGAGTTATCGGTCGACACGACAGCACTGGATTAGTCGTTTTAAATTTCCAGTCGCTTGGCTTGAAAATTTTCACGATGTAGCCGAGTTGGACCCTGATGCAGGCAATGCTGGCGCTGGACATCGTGCCGGCTTCGACCTAAAATGTCGCTGTGCTAGCGACTTGGTTCGGTACAACCAAACAAGTTTTGGGGCGGTAGCTCAGTTGGGAGAGCGTCGCGTTCGCAATGCGAAGGTCGAGGGTTCAACTCCCTTCCGCTCCACTGGCCTGTTTGGGAACGCCGTCGAGCGTGTGGTTCGAACTTCGTGCCATTCCGCTTGATAGATGGGCCACAGGCGAAAAGCCCGCTGATGGATTTTCATCGGCGGGCTTTTTTATTGGCTACAAAGGGCCAATATCGAACAGAATTCGGGAAATAGAGGGTTTTTTGGTTTTAGGGAATGCTATGGTTGAATGATCGATGCCGAGGCTAGGTCACCAACCACGGGGTGCTCAATGGGGAAAATCGTTGGCATTTTGATGTTCGCCGCGCTGTCAATGGCGGGCTGCAATAGCGAGCCTTCAATGGATAAATCGAAGTTGCCGCAACCTGTGAACGTGGTTTTGCCATCGACGGCCGGAGATAGTACGCAAATCGCTGCGGCCGACGCATTGGGTCGGATTGGACAGCCGGCTGTCGCGGCGCTGTCGGAATCATTGGCCGACGCCGATCCGATCGTTCGCTTGCAATCTTGCCGAGCGCTGGCCTACATGGGTGCGCAGGCTAAAGACGCTGTACCGGCACTCATTCGTACGCTGAACGATCCGGAAGTTGTGGTTCGCGAGGAAGCCGCAGATGCGCTCGGACAGATTGGCCAACCGGCAACACCGGCAGTGCCGGCACTGATGCAGATGCTGCACGGGCAGAAGCAGTGAAAGTAGCGGTGGCTTGAGGATTAACTTCCAGCGCCCGCCCTACATTCTGTTTTAGCCGTAATTAAGTCGCTCTGGTACGGCGCGGGAGATGGGCACGTCAATCAGGCGCGGCTGATTGCTGGCTAACGATGCCTTTAGAGCGGCAGTCAATTCATCGGGCTCGGTGATGCGCACTGCATCGACGCCAAGCGATCTTGCCAAAGCCACCATGTCGATTTCCGGCTCGACAATGTCCATGCCGACAAATTTGCCCCCCAGGGCCTGAGGCAATTGCAGACCGACCGCGCCGACTTTGAGAATTTGATACTGCGCGTTGTTGGCAATGAGAAAGGTGACAGGGATACGATGGTGGGCCGCCGACCAGAGTCCCTGGATGCCGTACATGGCTGAGCCTTCGCCCAGAATGGCCAACACGGGACGGTTTGGCCATGCCAGCTTTACGCCAATGGAAACGCCCAACCCCCAACCCAGTGCCCAACCGCGGTGTCCAAAATAGCCGGATGTATTTTTTAGCGCGCCCAGGCGCTCCAACATGGTGTTGGTGGTGGTAACGGCTTCTTCGACGACGGCCACGTCAGATGGCAATGTCCGGGCGACAGCGTCCATAAAGGTCGCCGGAGAAATGGGTCGCAGGTTTCGGTCCGTCGCGCATTCATTGCGGGCGGTTTCGGCTGAGGCAGCATGATCGACGGCGTGCTGCTCGATTCGGGCAGCGGCGGCCTTTTTTTGCTGGGCATTCATTCGCTGCGCAAGTACGGCTTCCAATTCAGACAGGCCGGTTTTTACGTCGCCGATGAGGCCGACTTCCAGCGGATAGTTTTTGCCAAGCTGATACGGATCTTCGTCCAGATGCACCAGACGGATGTGTTCCGGGATTGCACGGGCCGGCTCGTAATAAACGTACTGCCGGAGCAAATCCATGCCGACCACAAACAGCACATCGTAATCGACCAACCGCTTGCGAATCTCGGGCGACCAAAGCGGCAAGCCCTGAGCGTACAGCGGACGGTCGCACGGAAATGCCAGGCGGCCGTGCGTGGTGCCGCTTTCGGAAATCACAGGAATTCCAAGGCGTTCGGCCAAGCGAATCAGCTCGTCGACGGCATCGGCCTCTTGAACGCGGCTGCCGACAAGGATCGCGGCGTTCTTGGCACTGAGCAAAACATCAGTGGCGCGACTCAGCGCTTCCAGCGGCGGGCGAATATGGCAATCGGGCAGGCGAGCGGGCGTTAAATCGAGATCGTCGGCGAGTGCCGTTTGCACATCGACAGGAAGCGACATGAAAACGGGACCGGTCGGCGGAGTAAGCGCCAACGGGATGGCGCGGCGCGTGGCGGAAGGCAAATCTTCCACGCGATCAACTTCGACGGCCCATTTCGTCCAGGGACGGACTGCATCGATCATGCGCCCCCAAAGAATCGGCTCTTCGAATTTCAGCCTGCGATCTTGCTGACCCGCCGTAACCAACAAAGGAGTGCCTTCCCGGAAGGCGTTATAGAGCATGCCCATGCCGTTGCCCAGTCCGCAACAGATGTGCAGATTGACGACGCCCAGAGAACGCGAGGCCATCGCAAAACCATCGGCCATCGCCATCAGCGGCACTTCTTGCAAACCCAGGATGTATTGAAAGCGCCGATCGTTCACCAAAGCATCGTTCAGCGGCAATTCAGTGGTGCCAGGATTGCCGAAGATGCAGCGGACCCCGGCGGCGGCCAACAGTTCCAGAAAAGCTTCGATTCCGCGCTGTGCCTTGGGGCTGCCAGCCGTACGGCAAGAGAGTTGTGTGGCGAACAACGATCTCTCAGTGTACGGACCAGACGGCGGGAATCAACGGGTCGACAGCGAGGTCAAAAGCAACGCGGCGGCGGAACAAATGTCAGTTCCACCGCCGCGTTGGATCGGATTTCAGAATCTCGATAGTTGACTTTTACTGCGTCGTAGTCGCTTTCGGCTTTTGTCCCATGTAGCTATCGCCATCGCCGACGCCGGAATCGTCGTGCGGCGGCCAGGCAGGCCAAGGGACTGAACCGAAACGAGGGCTCGCTTGATAGCAAGGTTTTTCGCATTGGCAGCCGCCGTTGTAGCAGCCGCAATGATCGCAGGGATCGGGCGTCGGCGGGCAACTTTTCCAATCGCACCAGTATCGTTCGCCACAGCCGCCGCCCGGACAGTCAAACGTTTCCGGAGCGCTGCAACAGTGCGAAAAAGACGACAAGAAAGAACAATTGAATGGCCAAAAAAGATCGCTCGCTCCGTGATTGCATCCGCCGCCGCAACCGGAGTCGCAGCAACCACCCGAGCAGCTGGAACAGCCATGACCGCCCGAGCAACTGCAGCCGCTGGAGCAACTGTCGCTACCGCAATCGCTGCAACTGCCACAGCTGTGTGTCATATGGCCCGAGCGGCCACAAGAGTTGCAACTATCGCAGGAATTGCAGCTGCTGCACGAATTGCAGGAATCGCAGCCGCAGTTTCCGCATTGATCGTAGCAATTTTTGCCGCAACGCATGCCGAGGCACTGATCGATGCAAAGACAGCCGCCGGCGGCAGCCACGGAGAGGGCCGCCATAGTGACGGCCAAAAACGCATACTTGGTCATTGGATCCCCCCAAAATTCAGTCCGACCAAAGCCGCAAACGAGACGACGCCGCGCGGCTACCTTGGGGCGTTATCGGCCGAAAGAATCGGCAGAATCGAGAAAATCGTTAAAATCGGACCGACCTGAACTTCTGCGGCTGCGATTGGTAATGCCGTTGCTGATGCTAGCTGCAAGGCGCCGCAAACGAGCGTCAACGGGCCTTGTTAAGATCAGGCAGCAGACGCGATCGCCGCAGGCGCCTGTTGCGTAGCCAATTCGAGATCAGCGTCGACCATCATGGCCGCTAGCTCTTGGAAGGTGGTGCGCGGCTGCCAGCCAAGTTCCTGGCGTGCCCGCGAAGCATCGCCCAGAAGATGATCGACTTCGCTGGGCCGGAAATAACGCGGATCGATTTGAACGTAGTTATGCCAGTTCAAGCCGACTCGGTTGAAAGCGGCTTCCAAGAATTCGCGCACGGTATGCGATTCGCCGGTAGCGATGACATAATCGTTTGGCTCGTCTTGTTGGAGCATCAGCCACATGGCTTCGACGTAATCTTTGGCGTATCCCCAATCTCGCTTCGCATCCAAGTTTCCCAGGTACAGGCGGTTTTCCAGACCGAGCCGAATTCGCACCGCAGCCCGGGTAATTTTTCGGGTGACAAAAGTTTCGCCGCGGCGGGGCGATTCGTGATTGAATAAGATGCCGCAGCAGGCGAACAAGCCATAAGCCTCGCGATAATTAATGGTTTGAAAATGAGCGTATACTTTGGCACAAGCGTAGGGGCTGCGGGGATAGAACGGCGTTGTTTCTCGTTGCGGAATGTCGCGAGCCTGTCCGAACATTTCGCTAGACGACGCCTGATAAAAACGGACACTCTTGCGCTTGTTCAACTGACGAGCAGCCTCCAGGACGCGCAGTGTGCCTTGGGCGGCCACGTCGACGGTATACATGGGCTGATCAAACGACACCCGAACATGGCTTTGCGCCGCCAGGTTGTATATTTCGTCGGGCTCCACGTCGAGAACTAAATTGGTAAGCCGTGTACCATCGGTCAGGTCCGCGTAGTGAAGAGTGAGGCGCGGCTGTTGGGCATGCACATCTTGATACAGTTGGGCATGCACATCTTGATACAAGTGTTCCACTCGGCCCGTGTTGAATGTGCTGGCGCGGCGCACGAGGCCATGGACTTCGTATCCCTTTTCCAGCAGCAGTTCCGCCAGATATGAGCCGTCCTGGCCGGTGACGCCCGTAATAAGTGCGCGGCGGGGAGATGTCATGGCTGTGCTCCAGAGGACAGTATCTAAGGGGCTAAGAGGCGGTTTGAAAAACTCGATTTCCTTGACGATTTTGCTCATACCAAGCGATCGTTTCGCGCAAACCTTCTTTTAACGTTGTGCTGGCTTGAAAACCGAACTCGCACTGCGCCCGAGTGACATCCAGCGCACGTCTCGGCTGGCCATCGGGTTTGCTTTCGTCCCAGCGAATTTGGCCGCGGTAGTCGCAGAGTTCGCAAATCAATTCGACCAATCGGCGGATGGTGATTTCCTGTCCGGCGCCAAGATTCACAGGGTCCGGCTTGTCATAGGAATTTGCGGCGATGACTATTCCCTCGGCTGCATCGCGGACGAACAAAAATTCGCGCGAAGCATTGCCGGTGCCCCAAGCTTCGATGGAATCGCGGTCTTCGTCGCGGGCCTGGAGCACTTTTCGGATGACTGCCGGAATGACATGGCAGGAATCCAAATCGAAATTGTCGCCCGGGCCATACAGATTCACCGGCAGCAGAGTAATCGCATTGAATCCGTACTGTTGTCGATAGGCCTGCGCTTGAACAAGCAACATTTTTTTGGCTAGTCCGTAGGGCGCGTTTGTTTCTTCCGGATAACCGTTCCACAGATCGTCTTCGCGAAATGGGATCGGAGTGAATTTTGGATAGGAACAGATGGAGCCCACGGCAACAAATTTGCGCACGCCATAGCAGCGAGCTTGTTCCATCAACTCGATGCCCATGACCGCATTATCGTAGAAATAACGGCCGGGATTTTTTTGGTTCGCGCCAATCCCGCCAACGACGGCCGCCAGATGGATGACCACGGTCGGCTGGGAGTCATTGAAAAGGCGAGTGATTTCGGTTTGTTTGCGCAAATCGTAGTCCGCACTCCGCGGAACGAAGATGTGCGCGGGCCGGTAAACTTCCAAAGCGCGGCAAACCCAGCGGCCCAAAAAACCGGCGCCGCCGGTCACTACCACACGTTGATCGTGCAGCGAATTCACGTGGCGAACAACTCCATCCATGGTCGAAGTGCCAGTAGCGAAACGAGGCGGGCCATTTTGGTGTAAAATGGCTGCCGGTCCAAGAGCAATTAACAGCAAACGAGACAAAACATCGACTTCTGCTGGCAATTCGCCTGAAAGACTGCCCTTGGCCAAGGACGCCCGACACGAGGAAAAAACTACTACTTTCGACGATTTAAATCGGCTTGTATTCGGCGTGCATTCAGGTGACACCTTACTCGGCGTACGGCCCGAAACGAATTCTGATTAATCGCTGTGCCGACGCGTCGCACCGGATGCAGAATGAAATATCGAACCGGTTTGCGCTGCCGGGCAATGGGAGTTTTGGTTGTTGAGAAAATTCGATCGAACTGTGCCAGCAGCTGCGACCTAAAATCGGCGTCGCTTATTGTATTGCTGTTAAATCGAGGATGCTTGAGATAATCGCAATACAATTCATTGTTCTGGTCCACTTCGATGACGCGCTCCAGCAGTGCTTCCAAGCGGCCGTAATCGTGGTAGTTCAAGAAACTGGCGGGGTTGAAATCAACATCCACTCGCGGATCACCCCAATAAATCGGCAGAGTGTTTGCGAACAGAGCCTCGTAAATTTTTTCCGTGGTGTAACCAGGATAGCTCTCGTTTTCAAAAGCAATGGTGAATTTATATTGCTGTATAAACTCAAGTTTTGCTGACATTCCTCGTCCGATGTCACTGCCAATATTGTTGAATAGTTTGCCACCCGCATCGACTGATTTGTATTTGGACAGGAGCTGGAAAAAAGCGATTACGAGTTAGGCAACGCCAGTTGGAGCACACAAAGTTGCAGAAGCAGGTTTTCGAACGCAACACGGCTAATGGATCCGCCGTCAGTCGTGCCGGTAGTGGATTCTTGAGACTGCACAGACGCCAATAGGGGAACCGCATGTGATTCGGATGGTCGCAGAAATCGAACGTGAACGCGTAATCGCATTCCTGAAAATTCGGCCGTCGGTTTTCTGCCGTATAATAAATCCGAATGCCTCGGTGCTTGCGGAACTCCTTTCCGAAGCAGGAGTAGATCAAATAGTCCGGGTCGTCACAAATCTGCACGTCGTAGTGTTCGCTGAGTAACTGCGTGAAAAAGTTATCGCGCAAATTAATCTTAAGCGGGAAGTCGGTAAACCGCAGCCGGATTCGTGGTTTCATAGATGATGCACTTTCCTAATCGCCATCCATGGTTGAAGTGCCAGTATCGCAAAGCGGCGGGCCATTTTGGTGTAAACAAAGGGGCGTGCCAAGAGCAATAAAATAGAAGGCGAAGCATCAACTTTGCCGACAACTTTCTTGAAAAGCGGCGCTAGTAGAAGAACGTCAAACCCTGCAAGCAAGTCCCCTATCGACGTTTTGAATCGGCTTCGATGCGGCGCCGGTTTGTGTAGTAGCTTGCTTTGCGTGCGATTCGTAGCGTTTTTCGTTTAACCAACGCGGCGACGCTCTGCGCAGGATCGATGATGAAATGACGAGCGGGTTTGCGTTGTTGCGCAACGGGAGTTTTACCAGTGGAAATGATTCGGTCAAACTGCGCCAGCACCTGCCGGCTGAAGTCAGCTTCGCTCGGGACATCGGGTTGAAAACGTTCCTCTTGAAAATATTCGTAATACAGTCGATCGTCTTGATCCAATTCAATCACTCTCTGGACAAGCGCGTTTAGACTGCCGTAATCGCGGCAGTCCAGAAAACAAGCGCGATTGAATTCCATGCCGACCTTGGGATTACCCCAATAAATCGGCAGACTGTCGACATATAGCGCGTCGTACAACTTTTCCGTGGTGTACCCGGGATAAGTTTCATTCTCAAAGGCAATGGTGAATTTATAGGGCTGGATGAATTTCAACTTTGCTTGGAAACCTGCACCAATCGTGCCGCCGATATTATTGTACAATCTGCCGCCAGCATCCACCCTTTTATATTTGGAAAGCAACCGGAAAAAACGATTCCGAGTTGGGCAATACTTATTCGAGAACACAAAGTTGCAAAATCGAGTTTTTGTCGCCAGCAGCTTCTCAGGTTCATTGCGTGGACGTATTGGCAACGAATACGCTGCCGCAGCATGGAATCGCCAGCAAGGCAATCGCATGTGGTTCGGATGATCGCTAAAATCGCAGTTGAATGCGTAATCGCAGTCGGTGAATTTGGGCCTGATGTTTTCGCCGGTGAAGTAAATGCGAATCCCCGAATGCCGACGAAAACCCTCACCGTAGTCCGAGTAGATCAAAAAATCAGGCTGATCTGAAACGACAACTTCATACTTCTTGCTTAGCAACCGTGTGAAGTAATTGTCGCAGAAATCGAACGCCGGATAGAAATCACTGAATCCGAGACGAATTCGTGGTTTCATAATCGCGCACACGGAATTGATGGCCGGATTGGTAGTCGAACGCTTTACTGCAGCGGATGCGGGGTGCGCATGCCCTTCATTGAGGGGGCATTTTGAGTAAAACGGTACGCGTTGCCAAGAGCGATTTACTAAATCAAATCCTCAATTGCGTCGCGGGAGTCACCCCCCCAAGGCGAACTGCTGGTCGCCTCACTTGATTAACCGGCCACGTCTAGGTGATACCGTATCTTGCGGGCTAGCCGTACTGATCTTCGTTTCAGCATGGTGGCAGCACGGCGCGGCGGGTGAATGATGAAATACCGAACGGAATGCGACTGTTGCGCAACCGGAGTTTTGTCGGTGGAGAAAATTCGATCAAACTGTGCTAGCACTTTTTCGGTATCGATGGTCAAAGGATTTTGATCCTCGGGAAACCAGGGCTGCGAAAGGTAGTGGCAGTACAGTTCATCGTCCTGGTCCACTTCAATGACACGATTTAGCAATGCTTCGAGACTGCCGTAATCGTGGAAGTTCAAAAAACTATTGGGGTTGAAGTCGACGTCCACGCGGGGATTGCCCCAATAGATCGGCAAGCTATTGACCACCATTGCTTCATAGATTTTTTCCGTCGTGTACCCGGGATAGCTCTCGTTCTCAAAGGCGATGCTGAATTTATAGGGCCGAATGAACTCGATCTTATCGGTGCCGCGCAGGCCAATGGGACCACCGATGTTGTTGAATAGCTTGCCGGCGGAATCGACGCGTTTGTACTTCGAGAGCCGCCGGAAAAACCGATTTCGAATGCTGCAGTATTTGTTGGAGTACACAAAATTGCAAAATCGCGTTTTCTCGGCCAGTACGGCGCGCGGATCAAAATCTTGCTTGGTTGGCAGCGGATTCCACATGTGCCGCATGTACCAAAATGGCAAGCGTACATGGTTGGGATGATCGCAAAGATCGAAGGTGAAGGCGTAATCACAATCGGCGAAGTCGGGCCGGAAATTTTCTCCCGAGTAAAAAATCCGAATGCCCCGGTGTCGGCGGAACTTCTGTCCGAAGCAGGAATAGATTAAAAAATCGGGCCGGTCAGACAACTCGATCTCGTAGCTGGGTGCCAGCATCCGTGTGAAATAGTTAACCTGCGGGCCAAACCCCGGCCAAAAGTCGCTAAATCCAAGTCGAATCCGGGGCTTCATGATGGGGCTTTCCGAGATTTTGGCGCGGCACGTTCCAGTGGGCTGCGAAAGCGCCGGTATCAAGCGGCAATCATATCGGGGCCGCCACCTACGCCAAACGCCAATCACACAAAGATTTTGCGATGCCAACCGCTGGCTTGGTTATTACTTCCAGGCAAAATCACCGGCGTTGACGCTGGGAAGGTGCGAAACACCCATCAAGAATTTATCCACGGCGCGGGCGGCTTCACGCCCTTCGTGAATGGCCCACACGACCAGCGATTGGCCGCGGCGCAAATCACCGGCCGCGAAGACGCCTTCCATGTTGGTCATGTAATTGCCGTCGGTTTTGACGCTCCCGCGGGGGTCCATCTCCAAATTCAAATCGGAGATCGGTCCGCGCTTTTCCGGCCCGAGAAATCCCATCGCCAAAAGCACTAATTGGGTAGGCCAAACCTCCTGCGTCCCCTCGACTTCTTTAAATACGTGGCGGCCTTGATCGTCTTTGACCCATTCGATGCGGACAGTGACCAGGCTTTCCACGTGACCGTTGGCGTCGCCGCGGAATTCCTTCGTCAAAATACTCCATTCCCGCTGACAGCCTTCCTCGTGCGAAGTGCTCGTGCGCAAAATCATCGGCCAGAGCGGCCAGGGAGTGCCGGCGGGACGCTGATCGGCGCGCGGGTAATTACCCACGTCGGGCGGTTGCGGGAGGAGTTCGAATTGCGTCAGGCTTCGGCATGCTTGGCGATTGGAAGTGCCGTCGCAATCGCTGCCGGTATCGCCACCGCCGATGACAACGACATTTTTGTCCGTGGCGAGAATTTGATCGGCGACTGAATCGCCCTGATTCACTTTGTTCTGCAGCGGCAAAAACTCCATGGCGAAGTGAATGCCTTTATACTCGCGCCCTGGGATGGGCAAATCGCGGCCTTGCGTCGCGCCTCCGCAAAGCAAAATAGCCTCGTAATCGCGGCGCAAATCCGCGGTCGCCACGTTCACCCCGACATTCGCGTTGCACTTAAACTCCACGCCTTCTTCTTCCAGTTGCTTAATGCGGCGCCAGACGCGCGATTTTTCGAGCTTGAAATCAGGAATGCCGTACATCAACAAACCGCCGGGACGATCGGAACGTTCAAAAACAGTGACCCAGTGCCCGGCGCGGTTCAGTTGCTGTGCGGCGGCCATGCCAGCGGGCCCGCTGCCGATGACGGCGACTTTTTTTCCGGTGCGCACGGTCGGAGGTTCGGCCGTGATCCAGCCATTGTCGAACGCATGATCGGCAATCGAGCATTCAATTTGTTTGATGGCGACGGGGTCTTCATTGATTCCCAGCACGCAGGCAGCTTCGCAAGGGGCCGGGCAAACGCGGCCCGTAAATTCCGGAAAGTTATTCGTGGAGTGCAGGCGATTAATGGCTTCGTGCCACTGGTCTCGATATACCAGATCGTTCCAATCGGGAATGATATTACCCAGCGGGCAGCCGGTATGACAAAACGGTACGCCGCAATCCATGCAGCGAGCGCCTTGCTTGTGGAGTTCGTCGTCGGACAAGATCGTGAGGAATTCACGATAATGCCTGATGCGCTCCGGCACCGGTTCTTTGCCGCTTACTTTGCGGCCGTACTTCATAAACCCGCGAACATCGCCCATGGATAACTCGTTGGAAGCGTTTAGCTGCGAACAGAATAAGAAGAAAAGGAGTTGAACAGACGTGCTATCGATTCGTTCACACGTTGACGACGGCCTTCGGCGCCGTTTCCGCTTCCGCTGAAGTTGGCAAATGTGCTTTGGACATTTCTGCCAAGGCGCGTTTGTAATCGACGGGCATTACTTTCACGAATTTTTGAATCATTTTGTCCCAGTCGTTCAGCACGCGCTGGCCGGGAATGCTGCCCGTGTATTGAACGTGCTGGGTGACCGATCGGCCGATGTATTCGCGGTCTTCGTCCGTGAGACTTTCCAGTTCAACCATTTCCTTATTGACGAGTTTCGGAAAGCGGCCGGTTTCGTCCAAAACGTAGGCGATGCCGCCGCTCATTCCTGCGGCAAAGTTGCGCCCGGTTTCGCCCAGAATAATGGCCCGGCCGCCGGTCATGTATTCGCAGCCGTGATCGCCGACGCCTTCTACCACGGCATGGGCGCCGCTGTTGCGAACGCAGAATCGTTCCCCCGCAACACCACGCAAATACAATTCGCCGCTGGTGGCGCCGTATAAAACGACGTTGCCGGCGACGATGTTTTTCTCGGCGACAAAGGTGGCTTCTCGCGGCGGATAGACAACGATCTTTCCGCCGGAAAGTCCCTTGCCGCAATAATCGTTGACGTCTCCCTCGACCCGCACTGTGATACCATGCACGCCGAAAGCCATCAGGCTTTGTCCGGCCGAGCCTTTGAAATTGATCTGGATGGTGTCTTCTGCCTCGAACCCGTGTGCGCCGAATTTGCGAGTGACTTCGCTCGATAAGATCGTGCCGACCGTGCGGTTGATGTTGCGGATCGGCAGGTCGAGCACCACCGGCGTTTGATGTTCCAGTGCCGGGCGGCAAAGTTCCAGCAGCGTGGTGACATCCAGCGATTGCTCCAGGCCATGATCCTGCGGTTCGGAGCAATACGTTTTGATGTGCGACGGCACCTCCGGTTTGTACAAAATGCTGGAGAAATCCAGCCCTTTGGCTTTCCAATGGGCGATGGCCTTGCGACTGTCGAGCATATCGACGCGTCCGACCATTTCGTGGATCGTGCGGAAACCAAGCTGCGCCATCAATTCCCGCAATTCTTCTGCCAACAAAAAGAAGAAATTGACCACGAATTCCGGCTTGCCGGTGAATTTTTTCCGCAGCTCCGGATCTTGTGTGGCCACTCCCACAGGGCACGTGTTAAGATGACATTTTCGCATCATAATGCAGCCGATGGTCACCAGCGCGCCGGTGGCGATGCCCCACTCTTCGGCGCCCAGCATGGCGGCAATGGCCACGTCTTTGGCGGTGCGGATCATACCGTCGGTTTGCACGATGATGCGGCCGCGCAAATCGTTTTTCACCAGCACCTGATGCGTTTCGGCCAGACCCAATTCCCAGGGCAGTCCGGCGTGTTTGATTGATGTTTGCGGACTCGCGCCGGTGCCGCCATCATGGCCTGAGATAAGCACGACGTCCGATTTTCCCTTCGCGACGCCAGCCGCAACCGTGCCCACGCCAACTTCGGCCACCAATTTCACGCTGATGCGTGCGCGACGGTTGCCGTTTTTCAGATCGTGAATCAACTGGGCCAGATCTTCGATGGAATAAATATCGTGGTGGGGCGGCGGGGAGATCAGACCCACGCCGGGCGTACTGTGGCGAATACGAGCGATTTCTTGGTCGACCTTATGGCCGGGCAACTGCCCCCCTTCGCCAGGCTTGGCGCCCTGAGCCATTTTGATTTGCAGTTCCTTGGCGCTGTTGAGGTATTCGCTGGTGACGCCAAAACGGCCGCTAGCGACTTGTTTGATGGCGCTAGACCGTAAATCGCCGTTATCATCGGGCACATACCGGGCGGCATCTTCGCCCCCTTCGCCAGTGTTGCTTTTGCCGCCGATGCGGTTCATGGCGATGGCCAACGTTTCGTGCGCTTCTTTTGAAATGGAGCCGTACGACATGGCGCCTGTGGCGAACCGTTTGACGATTTCCTTGGCCGGTTCCACTTCGTCCAATGGCACAGGCTGCGTGTCTTTGCGGAATTCCAGCAAGCCACGGAGCGTGAGCAGCCGGGATTGCTGCTCATCGATCAGCTTGCAAAACTGCTTAAATTCGGCACGGCTATTAATGCGCGTGGCGTGCTGCAGTTTGGCGACCACGTCGGGATTCATCACGTGCGCTTCGCCTTTGCGGCGCCATTGGTATTGGCCGCCGACATCCAGATCGAGCAGTTCCGGAACTTCAGCGCGCGGATAGGCATATTCGTGGCGGCGGAGCGTTTCCTCTGCAATTTCCGAGAGGCCAATGCCTTGAATTCGGCTAGGGGTCCAAGTGAAGTACTCGTCCACGAAGCCAGAATTCAGGCCGACTGCTTCGAAATTTTGGGCGCCGCGATAACTTTGCTGCGTGGAGATGCCCATTTTGGACATCACTTTGAGCACGCCTTTGACCGCCGCCTTCGCATAGTTTTTGTGCAACTGCTTGTGCGTCAAGCTCTCCGGCAAATAGCGATGCGACAGCATGTCGTCGAGCGTGGCCAAAGCCAAGTAGGGGTTCACTGCCCCGGCGCCGTACGAGGTGAGCAATGCAAAATGGTGCACTTCGCGCGCTTCGGCGGTTTCGATGATCAGCCCGCAGCGGGTGCGAGTGCCTTCGCGCAGCAGGTGATGGTGCACGTTGCTTACGGACAGCAAAGCGGGAATGGCGACGTTCTCGTGATTCACTCCGCGATCCGAAAGACCGATGATCGCGACGCCTTCGTCGATTGCCTGGCTGGCTTCGGCCCGCAATTGTTTCAAACGCTCTTCCATGCCGGCCGCTCCCGCACTGCGCGGGAATAACATAGACAACGTGCGGCTGCGCAAACCCGGCGCGGTTAGCTCTTTGATTTTGGCGATTTCGGCATTGGTAATGACCGGTGCTTCCAGCCGCAACAAACGGCATTGCTCTGGCGTTTCGTCGAGCAAATTTCCTTCGGAACCGACCGTGGTGATCATCGAGGTGATGATTTCTTCGCGAATCGCGTCCAGCGGTGGATTGGTGACTTGAGCAAACAATTGCTTGAAATAGTTGAATAGCAATTGCGGCCGTTCCGACAGCACGGCCAGGGGCGTGTCGTTACCCATCGAGCCGATCGGTTCATATCCATCGGTGCCCATCGGCCCGATGATGATTCGCAAATCTTCCAGCGTGTAGCCGAAAGCGCGTTGCAGCTTCACCAGCGGTTCGTCTAAATGACCGTTGACTCCGGCCACTTCCGGCAGATCGTGCAGCCGCACTTGATTTTCGCTGATCCATTGGCGGTAGGGATGCCGCGCAGCCAGGCCAGTTTTGATTTCGTCGTCGCGAATGATTCGGCCTTGCGCGGTATCGACCAGGAACATGCGGCCCGGGCGCAGACGGCCTTTGTATTCCACTTGATCTTGCGGCAGCGCCAATACGCCTGCTTCGGAAGCCATGACCACCAGACCGTTTTTCATTACCCAATAGCGGCTGGGGCGCAGGCCGTTGCGATCAAGCGTTGCGCCGATCACGGTGCCATCGGTAAAAGCCATCGATGCCGGTCCGTCCCATGGCTCCATCAGACACGCCTGATATTCGTAGTACGCCTTGAGATCGTCCGGCATACTTTCATGCCCGCTCCACGGCTCGGGAATCAGCATCGACATGGCCTCGGCCAACGAACGGCCGGTGAGTATCAAAAGTTCCAGCACGTTATCAAAAATGGCCGAGTCGCTGGCGCCGGGAACGCAAATCGGGCAGATCTTCCACAAATCGGGGCCGTAGATCGGATGCTTAAGCATGCTCTCGCGGGCGTACATCCAGTTCACGTTCCCACGGAGCGTGTTGATTTCGCCGTTGTGGGCAAGATAACGGAACGGATGCGCCAGGTCCCAAGTTGGGAACGTGTTGGTGCTGTAGCGTTGATGCACCAGCGCCAAGGCCGACACGACTCGCTCGTCGTGAAGGTCTTGATAGAACAGTTCAACTTGGTCCGCCAACAGCAATCCTTTGTACACAATCACTCGGGATGAAAGCGTGCAGGCATAGCAACACTTGCTCTGCTGCAGATGTTTCGTGGCGCGAATTTCCAATTCGTGACGCTTGCGGATGACGTAAAGCTTCCATTCGAACAACTCGGGTGGGGTGCTTTCGCCCCGGGAAACAATTGCTTGCCGAATAAATGGTTCCACTTCGCGCGCTGTGCGACCGATGCGGGTATTATCGACCGCGACATCACGCCAACCGAGGAAGCGTTGCCCTTCATCGGCGCAAATTCCTTCCAATCGCTCCTCGCAATAGCGGCGCTCCTCCGGGTCGGGCGGCAAGAAGATGTTGCCGATGCCGTAATCTCCGGCGGCGGGCAACTTGATTCCCATTTCTTGAAGTTTCGCCTGGAAAAACTCGTGCGGCATTTGGATCAGGATGCCCGCGCCGTCGCCGGTTAAGGGATCGCAGCCGCAAGCTCCACGATGCGTGAGATTGACTAGAATTTCCAACCCTTGCCAAACAATTTGGTGGCTCTTCTCACCGCGCATGTTAACGACGAAGCCCACGCCACAGGCATCGTGTTCGAAGGCCGGATCATACAGGCCTTCGCGCTGTCGCGGATCGTGTGGAAATTGTGACTGCATAACCGTTATCCGTTCAATGATTTTGAATTGGTCGTATCCCTACGCACAATTTGATGGATTATGAAAGTCGCAGATTTAATGAGCGGTTGATTGAGCAACGATCGCGACATTGCCGTTTCCATTACCGTTGGAGTGAACGGAGCCCGTATGATCATGACCATTGTGATCGGAACTTGTGTGATCAGAACCATGATGTGCCGATACTGCATGTTCTGCGGTTGCCGGTTCGTCGTGGGATTCTTCTCGGCGTGATTGCGGTTGCGCGCCCTGGGCGTGGACCTCGTGACGCAGCAGTTCGATAAACCGGCGCGCGGTGACGCCTAAATCTTTGCCGCGGCGGTGAATAATCCCCAGCGGACGAACCAGTTCGTGTGTCAATATTGGCACGGCAGCCAAAGTGCCGGTTTCCACTTCTCGAACCACTGTGGGCTTTGGCAGCAAGCTTACGCCGGCATCGATTTCCACGGCTCGTTTGATGGTTTCGATATTGTCGAATTCCATCACCACGTTCACCTCGCTGTGGTGCTGGTCCAGGACCCGGTCGATCTCGCGGCGGATGGTTAAATCGGAATCGAAGCCGACAATCGGTTCACGAGATACTTCTTCCAGCGACACGTTCTTTCGCTTCGCGAATCGGTGCGCCGGCGCACAAACCAAAACCATTGGCTCTTGCCGCCAACTAATGGCCTTAACGGTGCGGGATGATTTTGGATAGCTCACCAAACCGAGGTCCGCGTGATCGTTTTCGACGGCCTCGTAAACTTTGTGCGGATGCAAATATTCCAGCCGCACGTTCGCTTTTGGATACAGACTTAAGAATTCATGAAGGTACCGGTCCATGTGGTGCAGCCCTACCGAATAGATGGAGGCCACTCGAACCCGCCCCGCCACCTCGTCGTGTAGCGTGCGGACTCGATCTTCCAAGGAGAAATAGCGTTCGACCAGTTTTCGGCAACCGCCGTAATAGATTTCGCCTTCCGGAGTAAGCGTGAATGGTCGCTTGGAGCGATCGATTAACTTCGTACCCAGGTGACGCTCTAATTGGTTGACCACTTGGCTGGCACCCGACTGCGAGATTCCGTTCTCCTCCGCGGCGCGCGAAAAACTCCGCCGGCCGACAACATCGCAGAATACTTTTAGCGACTTCAAGTGCATGGAATCACCCGGTTGTACGCAAACCTAAGAATTACGAAAACAAATACCGACTCCGTACAGTATTTGCCAGAGACATACTAGAGTACGGATGTTGTCGGCAGCCGTCAAGCTGCTAGCAAGAAAATCTTTGAATGCTAAGTCGACCACATCATAAGGCAGAAAGCTTCCAGTGATAGCATTATCTTATTACTACAAAAGAGGTTGTGGTTTTATCGACGCGCATTGCGATTAGCCGGGATGATGGAAATTATCCTCGGAAGCAAAGCCAATGGCATCCAATGATGCAGCATTATCAGGCGCGTTAATGCGGAAGGAGGCGTTCTACCGTCTTGGACGCACGCGCTCGGCAAGTTTGGCTATCGTGGCCGCAAATTCTTTGCGGCGGGCAGTGAATTCCGCCACAGCCTTAGAACCCGGCGATCGGACATAATCGAGGACGATTTTCTCCGACGCGGCAAATTCCGTTGCGGCATCGGGAATTTGGTCAGCAATCTCCAGTGGAATACGCGTGACGCCGTTCAAATCGCCGTGCAACAAATCGCCATGGTTCACGACCAGCCCTCCGACTCGCACCGGCAGACCGACGTGCAGAATATAGCAATAAGCATGTGAGCAAATAGTACCGTCGGTGAAAACTGGATATTTCAATGTCCGGACCTGTTCCAAATCGCGACCGGCGCCCGACGTCACCAAGCCAACGGACCCAAATGCCCGATACGTTGAACACATGACTTCGCCGAATGTAGCGCCAACCGGAGGATCGTCGAGATCTTGAAACACGACAACGGCCGGACCGGCCAACTCCGCAAAGCAGGCGACTTGCTTCTCCATGCTGCTGTAGGCATCGCCGGCCGCGGGCGGAGCATCGCTGCGAAAGGCGGCGGTGGCAGCAAAACCGACCATCGGCGGCAGTTCGGGAAACGCGGCCCGAATGCGGCTGTCCATATATCCGGCATTGCGCGCGACCACGTCGAACAGCTCAATCGTGTTGCTGATCGTGGGCGTGTCGAACTTGGCAAGGTCTGCAAGGGTTGACGAGTTGATCGCCATGGACGTTCCTTAAGTCATAATCTGTAAGGCAGTTAATTAAGGCCGAAACAGGCAATATCGTAGCCGAAATCAATCCCGATATCATCCGAAACACCTCAGCTAATGCTTTTCTAACCATGATAATAAACGGCCGGTTCGCCAATTTCTTGACACCGCCGTTAAACTTCGATATCTTCATAATTATGCATATGCACCTTATCTGCAATGTGGGATCAAAAATAGTTCATTCGTGAAAGGGAATCTTATACGCATTCTAATCTGAAGTAGCGCGCTTTCTCTGGCGCTTTCCCAAGTTGCCCATCATACTATGAAGAATTCTCACGGAGGATTTCGTCATGGAAGTGAACGGTCATCTGCCGCTGGCG
>Ga0182024_10004623_pt1 | contig 31480 bp, 23 predicted proteins | sample P32metaG_FD_120480 | JGI IMG/M metagenome (GOLD analysis project Ga0182024, IMG submission 120480) | Permafrost microbial communities from Stordalen Mire, Sweden - P3-2 metaG (Illumina Assembly) | ecosystem: Environmental > Terrestrial > Soil > Wetlands > Permafrost | place: Sweden: Stordalen...
AGACATTGTACCGGTTCCACACCAATGACAGCTGGCGCGCCACGCCGATGACCTATGTAGTGGATGGCCGCCAGTATATCGCCGGCATGGACGGCCAGGTGCTCTGGGCGTTCGCGCTCGGCCACAAATAGGCTGTCATTTGCCGGCGGCGTTTTTCCCTGCGAATAGGGAAAGATCGATGCTGTCGCCCATCAGCGCATAACCGTCGTCATTGGGATGTAGATGGCCACTGCTTTCGGTCTGGGCCTTCAGGTGCGTCGGCCTACCCGGATCGCGCAGGGCCGCGTCGAAATCCACCACGCCGTCGAAGGCTCCCGACCGGATGAAGGCATTCATGGCCTCTCTGTCGGCTTCACCTTCCGCTGTGTAGTCGGACGATCCCTCGAACGGAGTAATCGTGGCGCCATAGAGGCGGATGCCGGCGGCATGGGCGCGATCAATCAGTTGGCGAAAGGCCGCAATCTCTTCGGCAGCGTGCACGGCTTCCGCTGGATTGCGATGGCTGTACTGGATGTCGTTGATGCCCAAAAGCACGATGGCGGCCTTCACGCGCGGAACCGCGAGTACATCGCGGTCGAACCGCGCAAGTGCATTAGTTGATGGCGTGTCGTGTAGGAGCCGGTTGGAGCCGATTCCTGCATTGACGATAGACCAGCCCCGCGTGGCGGGATTTGCTTGAAGCCTTTCTGAAAGTCTATCGGGCCAGCTGCGAAACGCCCCTACGGTAGAGATAACGCCTTCCGTGATGGAATCGCCGAATGTCACCAGCGTGCCGCCCGGCACGGCGGGCAGAATGTCGATTTGCGATACATGGACACCGCTGTGCGCCACCGTCGCGTCGGGCAGCATTAGGTCCGATGTGTGATCACCTGGACCGGCGGCCTGCCATGCATTGAGTGTGAACAGCGTATGAGCGGGAGAGGGCGTCTCGACCGGGTAGTAGATGGTTATGGCAAGGCGGGCGAAAGCGGGCAAAGACCATGAAACGGGGTCGCCCAGCAGGGGTGCGCCCGGCGGTATGTCCACCGACGTCTTGCCGTCGAATGTGATGACGTGATCGGAGCCTGCGAGAATCGCGCCATTGTCTCCAGCCAGAGCAAGGTGCACCGATCCGACACGAAGCGCCGCAAGGCCGAATTCGTTGGTGAAACGGAGGCGCAGTGCGCCGGCGGCGGCGGAGAGGCGCACGACCTGGCGAACGGTGGCGTCTCTGTAAGGCGCCAGCGGCGAATAGACCGGGCGGTTCACACGCGTGCCGCCGTCGGTCCGCGGTGGTGTCTGATCGTTGTACGCGGTGGGCGGATGGCCCCAGGCACCCTGCCAGCCCTCGCGCGGCGCCGCCAGTCCTTGACCGCACAGCCATGCCAGCCATGCGATGGCGAATACGAGGGAGGGCCGGCGGCGAAACTTCTCGCTTCGCAAGGGTTGAGACGACAAGTTTTTCTCCATGGAATGGAACGTTGCCGCTCGTATAACGCATCACGGCTGTCTTGTGGGATGCTTGGATGAGCGCGCGCTGGGAAAAGCGGCTTGTCGCGCCTTCGGATGGCTTCTTGACCTGGATCGGATCGCAAAGCGGTATATCTGCCGACGGGTGCGCGCCGCTAAAATGCCAGCCATTGCAATTACTTAGTTCGCCGTATTTGGTTAGCGCGGCAGCGGCCGGCGGCGGGCGCCGGCGTCTCACAATGCGAGAGATGTGTTCAACATCTGCTTGACAGCTTTTGGGGTGCTCGTCACGTTGGCCGCAATAGATGGTCCGCATTCCGCGCGGGTCAAAAAAACCGAGCGAGGGGATAGCGCCGATGTTTTTCATTTCCAAAATCGATACACGCGTCGTGAAAAAGCTCCTGTGCGGAGCGTCGGTGAGCGCAATCACGCTTGCGATCGCTGGCCATGCATCGGCGCAGGACGATTCCACGGCCGGAGGGCCGGAACAGATAACCGTGACTGCGACGGGCACATCGATCAGGGGTATCGCCCCCGTCGGTACGAACCTGATCACAGTCGATTCCAGCACCATCAAGGCCACCGGCGCCATTACGACCGATGAGATTTTGAACCAGATTCCCCAGGTCGCCAACACCTTCAACACCCAAACGGTCTCGCCCACTGCGATCAACATCGGCGGCGTGCGGCCTTCTATCCGCTATAATCCCGCCCAGAACATTGTGGGTGGTTCCGCGACTCTGCTGTTGTTGGACGGTCACGATCTGGTCGGCGTTAGTGGTCTGGCCACAGCGCCGGATGCCGGCGTCATCCCGACGGTCGTGTTGCAACGGGTGGATGTCCTACCTGATGGCGCCTCGTCGATCTATGGCGCCGACGCGATTAACGGCGTCATCAATTTTGTGACGCGGGACACTTATCAGGGCTTCCAGGCAAATGCGGCGGTCGGCGTGGCGGACGGCTATAGTTCCTTCAATGCCAGCATGATGGCCGGTACCGATTGGGGCGCCGGCGGCGCCTATCTGGCGTTCGAACACAAGGACAATACCTACCTGTTCGCGAGGGACCGCGATTATACCAACATGAACCTGACCTCCATCGGCGGCCGCGATTCCCGCGGCACGGCGTGCGATCTTGCAAATATCAGTGTGGCCGGAGGCAAGAACTACGCTTTGACAAGCTCTGCCGTGCCCAACACACCCGGCGCGCTTGCCGCCGATGCCACAGGGCCCTTCGGCGGCTTGAATCCACAGACCAATGCCGGCTCATTCAACCGCTGCGATACCAACTCCTACAGTTCGCTCTATCCAAGGGAAGAGCAGAATTCGTTCTACGGCCAGTTCCATCAGAAGATCATGAACGGCGTTGAATTTTCGACCAAGTTCCTCTGGTCCACGCGCCTGGATTCCGCGGTGGTGCCCGAGCTGAGCGCCACCGGGACCATCGATAACACCAACCCCTATTTCCAGTCGATCGCGGGCGAAACCAGCCAGACGATTCAGTTCGCATTCGGGCCCTATACTGGCAGTCAGGGCCTTACCAATTACAACAATATCCAGGTGTTCCAGATCACACCCAAGCTGACTGTGGACCTGCCGTTCGGCGACTGGCAGGCGGTTGGGTTTTTCAACTATGGCCGCAGTCTCTCGGACGGCTTTCAGTACACGGCCAATACCGCGCTGTTGAACGAGGCCCTGCGGCAGACGACCATCGGCGGCGTGCTGTCGCCGGCGCTGGTCGCATCCTCCGGCCTCTCCGGCAATGCGATCGACCCCTACAATCTCACCGCTGGCAATCCCCAGGTAGTAAACCAGGTGATCGACAATGGTCAGCTTGGCAAGGCCATTCAGCATCAGATCCAGTATGGTGTTTCTGCAAACGGTACGGTGTTTGAACTCCCGGGCGGTGCGATCAAGGCCGCCATCGGCGCCCAATGGGCATTCGACGACTATGTCGCTAACTGGAATACCAACTGGGGTACCGGCGCGAATTTCGGTCCCCCAGTGCCTGGGTCGCAGGTGGCGATCGCCCGGCCGCACCGCATCACCAATTCAGGCTTTGGCGAAGTTAATATTCCGGTCGTGGGCAAGGACAATGAATTGCCCTTCGTGCATGCGCTCACCATCAACATGTCGGGTCGTATCGACAGCTACAGCGACTTCGGTGACACCGAAAATTATAAGCTGGGTTTCAGTTATGACCCATTCGCGGCCCTGACCATCCGCGGCACCCGGGGCACCTCGTTCGACGCGCCCAGCCTTGCCGATACCTCGGCGCCGGATACGCGCTTCACTTATACGCCCCAGCGCACCTCGCCGAACACAAACGTGCCGCCGGGCACATCAGCGGCCGATGCTTTGCGTCCCTCGATTAGCTCGCCGGGCGGCAACCCCAACCTGGGGCCGGAACTGGGAAGCACATGGTCCATCGGCGGCGATTTCCATCCCACAACCGAGTTCGGCGTGGACCTGACGGGCCTCGATCTCAGCGTAACAGCCTTCCACGTCAAGTTCGAACATCAGATCGGCGTGATCGTCAACAACCCCACGACGCTGTTTTCGGGTGCCTTTAACCAATATTACATCCTCAATCCCACGCTGGCGCAAATTCAGGCCCGCTATCAGACTGCTGGCGTCGCAGCCACCGGCTTTCCTGGCCCCGATGTTGCCTCGGCCTTCGCTCCGGGTGTGCCTACGCCTTATATCTTCTATGACCTACGCCGCAACAATCTTGGCACGGCGTTGGATGAGGGTTTCGATTTTGCGGTAAACTATACGACGGATATCGAAGGTTTCGGCAATCTGTCGGGTGGGCTTTCGGCGACGGTAAACAGCACTAACCAGACCCAGTCCTCTCCGACAGCGGCTCCCCTCAACATCGTGCAGTATAACGTCCCGCTCTACGCTGCCACCGCATTCGTGGCCGCCACGGTCGGTCCGGTGACAGGCCGCGCGACGGTGCAGTACAGCCCGGGATTCAACCTAGCGCCCACGCTCCAAAGCGTTGCGCTTTATGGAGAGACTCGCGTTTCGGACTTCCATCCGGTCAATCTCTTCCTCTCTTATGACATGAGCGCCTTGGCACCCTGGTTGAACGACACGGAAGCCAGCGTCACGGTCAACAATGTTGCCGATGAAGATCCGCCGATTCGGCTGGAAGGCGGTACGTCTCAGCCTGGAAATGGCTCTACTGGTATCGTGGCGGCTGGCGGAACGCTGGGCCGGTACACCGTATTCGCCCTGCGCAAGCAATTTTGACCGTCTACGATCCCCGTCGCGCCGGGCGCGCGGCGGGGTACGCTCCTCGGATGGATTTGAGTTTGTGTGGACATAGTTCGAGGGCAGCTTGTTGGACCATACGGAAACGAGCAGTTACCATTCTTCGGGTGTCCGGTTGGACAAGGCGGCGCCCAATGCCGCCACAGGCGCTGCCGTGGCGGCATCCCAACAGCGGCGGGGCGCGGGGTTTTTCGCCGGCCGTTTCGCGGGACGCGTTGCAGTCATCACCGGCGGTGCTTCAGGCCTTGGCTTGCTGACCGCCAAGAGGATCGTGCAGGAAGGCGGGCGAGTTTCGTTGTGGGACATCAACCCACAGACGCTGAGCGGCGCCAGAGAAATGCTGGAGGATATCCACACAGCCGAACTGGATGTAGGAGATTACCAGCGCGTCGCAGACGCGGCTCATCGCGCTAGGCAGGCCTTGGGCAAGATCGATATTCTGGTCAATTGCGCCGGCATCACCGGTGCAACCGTCGCGGTCCAAGACTTTCCGCTGGAGAGCTGGCAGCAGGTCGTTAATATAAACCTGAACGGCACGTTCTTCTGCTGCCGCGCGATCATCCCGATGATGCTGGAACATTCCTATGGCCGGATTGTCAACATCGCTTCGGTTGCAGGTAAAGAAGGCAACCCCAATGCCTCGGCCTATTCCGCATCCAAGGCCGGGGTGATCGGCTTCACCAAGTCTCTTGGCAAGGAATTAGCAACCAGCGGGGTTCTCGCCAATTGCATTACGCCTGCCACCTTCGAGAGCCCAATCTTGGAACAATTGCCCCAGAGCCAGATCGACTATATGCGCTCGCGCATTCCGATGGGGCGCCTGGGACACGCAGAGGAATGCGCGGCGCTGGTCTGCTGGCTTTCCAGTGAGGAGTGTAGTTTCTCGACCGCCGCCACCTTCGACATCTCGGGTGGTCGCACCACTTATTAGGCATTTGCCATTATTAGACTCGCCGCGTGCTGCATCTTGCGCGTGGTGCGGTGCACAAAGGGAGTGCCCCACCACCAGCCCATGGCGTCCTTGCGATATATCACATATATTGCTACCGTATTACATAATGAGACGACAGGCAGGCCGCCAGGGCAACGGGAATATCCGGTCTGGCGGACATGCTCTAACGCACGGGGAAGGGTGCTGGGGGCAAGGATGGCAACGCCAAAGAACCAATCCGTCCAAAAGGCATTCGCATTGTTGCGTTCCTTTCGCGGACCGCAGGAATGGGTCTCGAACGCCGAGTTGAGCCGGCGTACCGGATTATCCGAGGCCAGTGCTCATCGCCTGATGCTGACGCTGGAGGAGATCGGCGCCGTGGTGCGTGACAAGCGCGGCTGCTATCGGCCGGGCATGGTCTTGGCGACCTTGTCCGAAGACGTGGCGATCGGCGATCTAATTTGCGGAACATCCGGCGATCTTCTGAAAATTCTGGCGGCACGGCTCAAGGGTGTTGTTCATATCGGCGTACTTGAGAACGGCATGGTCAATTATGCGGCCAAGGTGGGGGAGCCCGTCCGCGTTCCCATTCCCAGCACGGTCGGCGCCAAACAGGAAGCCTATTGCAGCGCGCTGGGAAAGGTCCTTCTGGCCGGCTTGCCGACGACGGCGTTCGACGATTTTCTCTATGATGGGGAATTTGTGGCCCTTACCGACCGCACCATAACGACGATCGGCAACCTGAGATCGGAGATTTCCGCGGTCCGGCAACGCGGATATGCGATCGACAACAGGGAAGTCTTTCCGACCATCTGCTGCGTCGGGGCGCCGATCCGCGATCCCAATGGGCGGACTGTGGCGGCGATGTCCTTTGCCGATTCGGCTGAGAGATTTTGTCGTGCCTGGGAGGATGATGTGTCGGGCAACCTGCTTTCCGCGGCACGGGAAATAAGCCGCAAGATTTTTCCAGCCTGTCACGACGTCACGCACTAGAACTGCGACCGCTGTCGGCTAGGGATGTTGCTCGGTCTGATGGATTTGTGTCTCAATAACTGAGAGGGCGCAGACGGCGATACGCGCTTGCGGCATGGGAATTTGCTAGACAGGTCAGTGAAAACCCGCCGGTCGCCACGGCACAGTGCGAGAAGGAAAAAATGATGGGCCAGGATCGCAGGCAACTTCTGAAAATCGCGGGCTCTGCGCTTTGCGCCTGTCCGTTCATGGGCAACGCCGCGATTGCCGCGACCGCCGCCAAATCGCCAAACGGCAAGTCCCTTGCCGGCGTGTTTCCGATAGGATGGACGCCCTGCAAGCCGGACAACAGCTTCGATCCTGACGCCATGGTCAAGCAGCAGCAGTTCCTGAACCGCGGCAAGGTGGCCGGCATGGCATGGCCGCAGAACGCCAGCGGATGGCAAAGCCTGAGTGCCGCGGAATGGAATGCCGGCGCCGAGGCCCTGGCGTCGGTAAAAGGAGATACGGCCCTGGTGCTGGGCGTCCAGACCGAAGGCTTCAATGTCGTAAATTCCCAGGCCTATGCAAAGAAGGCGAAAAACCTGAACGCGGACGCGATCATTTCCCTTGTTCCCGGGTCGGGAAGCGACGCCGACATCACCGCCTACTTCAAGGCGCTCTCCGATGCGTCCGGCTTGCCCATGATGGTCCAGGCAACCGGCAACGTGAGTGTCGACACGCTTGTCGCCCTGACGAGCGCCATCCCGACTATTGTCGCCGTCAAGGACGAGGCGGGCGATCCGCTCGAGCGGGCGCCAAGCCTCCTGCAAAGGACGAACGGAAAGCTCGAGGACTTTTCCGGCGGCGGCGGCATGACCTTCTTCGCTGAGCTGGAGTTGGGCTTCCTCGGCACCTGCCCCTATACCGGGTTGGCCGACGTGCTGCAGCAATGTTTTGCCGCCTACCGGGCCGGCCGCAAGCGGGATGCTTACGACATCTTTGGGCGGTTCCTTGCTTTCAATTCCCTGCCGCATGCGAACGAGTATGTGATGAAGGCGCGCGGGGTTTTCGCAGAAGATGCGATCATGCGCGCCAATCCGGGTGCCGCCCCGAGCGGTGGGGCCAACCGCCGGCGCGGTCAGATCACCGATGCCGACAAGGCCGAAATCCGGACGGCTCTGGATAGCTATCTGAAGCCGTTTCTTGTGGCATGACAAAAAAATTCAAGTTCGGGGTACGAGGACGCAGATGAGAAACAGATCGCTGAAGCTTGCCGCTGCATTGCTGGTCGCCACGTGCGGTATGGCGCTGGGTCAGAATGTTGGGCCGGGGGCGGCGCCGCAACAGATGAATGGTGGCCCGCTTCCCGCCAACGCCAATGTGGTGGGCAGTGGACCAATCATCCAGCCGCCGCCGCCGCCCAGGCCGGCCGGTGCGCCCACCCGGGCGCGGGGCGACTTTGCTGTTCACACGCGCCACCTCATCTATGTCACGTTACCCGGTTCGTTAGAGCGACCGATCTACCCCAACGGCGACGGCATCGTCGTGCTCGATGCCGACAACAACTACGCTTTCGTCAAGCGTATTCACGTCTGGGATTATGCCGGCAGCATGAGCCCCGAAGATATCTCCGGAGTTGCCGCGAGCCCAGCGACGAACATGCTTTATCTGGCGGCGCGCGGACGGCTGGGCGCCATTGACTTGGCGACGGATAGGATGGTGTGGACCACCACGCTGGATGGGAAGTGCTGTGAGCGGCCACAAGTGGACGCCGATGGCAAAACCCTGGTTGTGGGATCCAATCTGCAGGACTACTGGTACAAGCTGGACGCGAAGACCGGCAAGCTTCTCGCCACTATCCACGCGCCCGGAAGCATGAGCGCGCATAACCTGAATTTGAGCGCCGACGGCAAGCGTGCCTTCATGTCTCCCAACGGCAAACTGCTGCAGATTGCCGACGTCGAGACGGCGAAGGTTATCCGCACCATAGAATTTCCCGACAATATCCGCGTGCAGGTGTTGAACAAGGATTCATCGAAGGTTTATGTCAATCAGAACAATTTTATGGGCTTCATCATCGCCGACACAAATACGGGAAAAATTCTCAAAACTGTCGAAGTGACCAGCGAAGACTGGCGTTCGGTCTGGAATACGTCGCCGCGCCCGCGTATACCGCATGGCTGCCCCAGCCACGGCATTGCCATTACCCAGGATGGCAAGGAGATTTGGCTGGCGGACGGTCTCTTCAAGAAAATTCACATTTTCACCAATACCGACGATCCCAAGGAGATCGACACAATCGACACACCCGACGGAGTGTTTTGGATGACCTTCGGGTTGGACGGCAAGCTAGTTTATGCGTCGTCGGGCGACATCATTGATGTCGCCACACACAAAGTCATTGGCACCACCAGGAGCGAATTCGGCACCAAGATGTTCAGCGAAAAGGAACTGGACATGCAGTTCTTGGATGGCCATCTGCAGCGCGTATCCAATCAGTTCGGCAATGAATTCGGGGATTTTGTGACCGCCGAGCGCATGGGCGTAGGGCCGCATATGCCGGTTCTGCCCGGCAAGGCGCCTATCATAGTGACCCCAACCGGTAAGGACCCCAATGAGGGAGTCAAGCAGGCGTCGGCGCAGTAGCGTTCCAAGACGGCCCATGTCTTCGCGCGCGTCTGCCTCCTCTCGCTTAGCCTTTTGCCTCGGTAGTTCTCTGCTTATCGCGGCTTGGCCTGGGCCGGCGGGGGCGCAGCCTGTGGCGAGCGGCCCAGAAACTCCGGCGGCGGCGGCCGTGAAGATCTGCGCGGCCTGTCACAGCATGCAGATTGTGATGGACACGCCGAAGGATTATGACGCCTGGCACGATACGGTGCAGTCGATGATCGATCGTGGTGCGAGCGGCTCGCCCGAGGAGTTCGAATTGGTCATGCAGTTCCTTTTCGAGAACATGACTACGGTGGACATCAATCATGCCGATGAGGAAACGCTGTCCACCGTGTTGCACGCCTCTTCCGCCGACGCGGACTCAATCATGGCGCGGCGGACTTCCCGCCCTTTCAAGGACTTGAAAGATCTCGAAAGCGCGGTTCCTGGACTGAACCGGCCGCTGCTCGAATCCAAGAAGCGGATGATCTTTTTTTAATGCGTTCGAACGACTCCTCCGGTTCATCGGGCCGCACAGGTGGTTTCAAAGCAGTAAACGTCAGCGCGCGCGACCCGTTTTCATCGGCAAGGTGAGAGACATAGTGCCGCTACGCCTGGTACGTGGGCAGTGCGGAGGTTTACACCAAGACGAAATAAACTCGCGAGTGTTGATGTCATATGTTGAGATGAAAGAAGGGGGATGGTAAGCTCCATTAGTGTTATGATTGCGCTAACGTTGTAATTAGCGGCCAGTCAATCATTAGGTCGAACTAGGTAGAGGCTGAAATCTTGGTTAGGGTTTCCAACGGAAGAACGGCGGGTGCCCGCAAAACGCTGGGCAGCCAGACCCTTCTGCGCGGTCTTGATGTTCTTGAAGCTGTCGCGGCCGGCGCGAACAGCCTGGCCCTACTGGCCATCGCGGTGAAACTGAACCGCAGCACCACACATAGGCTTGCTTCCACGCTGGTGGAACGGCGCTATTTATCTCTTACGCCACCGCACGGTTATGAGCTGGGACCAAAAGCGCTGGAAGTCGGATATCAGGCAAGGGCGCAGCTCAACATTCCCCGTCTCGCCCGAGAGCATCTCGAAGCTTTGGCCGCGAAGACCGGCGACACAGTTCATTTGGCGATGCTCGATGGAACGCGCGCGCTTTACTTGGACAAGATACCGGGAGGGCGCCGGGTGGAGATCAGTTCGCGGGTGGGGGAGGTTCAACCTCTGCGATCTACAGGGCTTGGAAAGGCTCTACTGCTCGACGAGACCGAGGCAAGTCTACGGCATTTCTACCGGTGCGAAAATGAGAGAGGTCAGCGCTATTCGCTAACAGAAGCCACCTGGATGCGCCGCATGCGGGAATATGCCGGGCAGGGCTACGCGTTTGACCTTGAGGAGAACGAAGATCGTATTCGTTGCGTAGCCGCTCCAATTCGCGACTCGACGGGCAAAATCAAGGCTGCGATCAGTGTTTCTAGCGCAGCGCAATATATGGACGATCGTCGCATGCGTGCCCTCATAGGGGACGTTCGCCAGACAGCCAGCCAGATCAGCGGTGAACTGGGTTGGAATCCCCCCGGAGCTGGGGGAAGAGAGAAAAGGCGCGTACGCGCTCGAGGCCCAGCCTGTTAACCGGTCAGCTCCGACGGTCGAGACAAATGGAACCGTAAGATCAGCGCAGCACAGCTTTGGTGCGCCGATCCATCTCGCCGCGGTTGATTTCTACGCCCATGCCCGGAAGCGTGGGCGCGTGAATGTGGCCCTCCGCGTCTGGCCGAAAGCGCGTGTTCATGAAGGGATGGTCCGCAGTTTCGGGCGGCATCGGCAATTCGAACCAAGAACAGTTTGGCAGCGCCAACTCCAGATGGAAATGCAACATAATATCGATTGCATTGCCCCAGTTGTGCGGTGTGCATTCGATATTGAACGCGTCAGCCAGCAGGCCCACCCGCATGCCGCCGGAGATTCCACCGACATTGTCGGCGATTAAGCGGGCTACGTTCAGCGCGCCCTTCGAAATGTATTCAGCGAAATCGGCGATCGAATAAAGGAATTCTCCGACATGTAGGGGCAAGCCAAGCGCTTTGTTAAGCGCGATGAGCCCATCCATATCAGTAGTGCGGATGGGATCCTCGAACCACGCATAGTTCAATTCGTCCAGCACGCGACCCACCGCCATTGCTTCATATACGTTGTATGCCTGCACCGGATCGTGGGCGAGCACGAACTCCTCGCCAGCGGCGGCGCGTACTTGTTTGATCTCTTCAATATGGCCGATATAGCTTGGGATCGCGTTCTTGCTATCCTTGTGCTGGCCTGGTCCGGGATGAATCTTATAGCCCTTGAAGTTCATCGTTTTGGCACGGGTCACCTCAGGTGCGTATTCCTCAATTGTCGGATGATGCGCAGAGGAGGCATAGGCCAATATACGGTCTTTCGATCCGCCGACGCCGCCATTCAGCAGTTTGTAGATCGGCTTGTTCACCGTCTGGCCTAGCAAGTCCCATAGCAGCACGTCGGCCGCCGCAGTGTACCAGTTGGGCCAATCGCCAGCACCGCGCATCTGAAGTCCGCTGCCATTAAGCGCATCGGTGACGAAGACCGATGTGTCCCCCAGAAGCGTTTCACGTCGCTGGGGAATGAAACCTGGTGGGCGCACGTTGGCATCATAACCATAGTTTGCCTTAAGGCCCGAGGTGGATGAGATAGTGGGCAGCAGATCTATCACTGTCTTGCCCACTAGCCTGGCCTTAGCCCATTCTAGCCAGTGCGGCGTCGAATTGCGGTTGCCCAGGGTATAGAGCGCCTCCAGCCCGTTAGCTGTGATGAGCGAAGCCACTTCGCCATGATCGGGCGAGTTTAGGGGGTGAAAACCAGTCAGATCGGTCTGATAGACCCTGGCTTCTTTGATGGTGAGATCGGGAAAATCGGATGGCTTCACTCCCACCGTTTGCGCGGCTGCCCGGGCAGGATCGGCCAGCGCCGTCCAGCCAGCGCCGGCTATTGCCGCCGACGACCGGCTCAGGAAGGTACGGCGAGATGTGTAGCGCTTGGGCATGGCGCTTCCTTTCTGTTTTAATTATTGGAATGCACGGGAGAGGTATCTGAGACCGGAGTCTATTGGGACTTCATAAGCGCTTTCATAGGCGAGGGCCTTGCCACCTTCGTCGGCGAAGCGTTGCGCCACGACGATTAAATCCTTTCATGCGTTTTCGTCGGTATACGGACTCCGAGTGGCATCGTATTGGTCGAAAGTCGTTTTAAGATGTTACGCCGGGCCACTAGCGCTTGCCTAGGATGTGTGAAAAAGACAAGCGGGTTGATGTTCGCCGGATTGGCCGGGTTGTGGCAGCTGGTGCACAAATAGGGACGCGTGGCCGCCTCGAAATTGGCGCTGACAATTATATCAAAACTGCGGCGCAGGGGCTTGTACATTGACGCGCTGTGCGTTTTCCCGCACGCTAATTTAATGTCCGTTTATCCCGTGTCAAATCCCCCGCCTCTCACTTGGTGAAGAGCATTGCAGCCAGAGGCAGCGAAGAGCCCCAGTCTCTTGCGCCCGGAAATGATGAGCCAAAAGCCCGAGATGGTCGGTAACCCCAGGCCTTATCGAGACCACCGACAGCGCGGCTAGCGGCGACAGGTCGCGACCATTGCCTGTCAACAAAGCGAGCAGATACCGTCCTGAGGCTTTTGCGATCGTATCTGTGCAGAGTAGTTACCTGCCTGTTATGGTGCAGTCATGTATCCGGCCGCTAACCCTCAGCTTCCTACCAGCCTGCGCCATGCCGCCGCCGCGGCAGAGCAGGGTCAATTTCTCGTCGCGGAGTTTCATTATCGCCAGTCCCGCGCACTTGCTCCTGGCGAGCCGATGATTGCCATCTGCCTGGGCCACGTATTGCGACAGCTGTGCCGTCCTGACGAAGCCAATGCGCAATTTTCCGCAGCAATTGAGATGGCTCCTGCTCTGGCGGATGGGCACTACGGCCTGGGACTGATATGTCAGGACATGAAGGACATGGCGAGCGCGGAGTCCAACTATCGCGCGGCACTGGCGCGAAATAAGGGCCTACTGCCATGCGTCCTTGCCCTCGCTACGGTCTTCAATTTCACCGATAGGCCAGATGAAGCGCTAGCTCTTCTGGCGCATGTATCGGCGCGGGATGCTAGGCTTTGTGCCGCTATCGAACAGGCGCGCGGAACTGCATATCTAGCCAAGGAGCACAATGAAACCGCATTGGCGTGCTTCGAGCGAGCCATTGCCTTAGATCCCGGGCATGCCGAAGCGGCCCACTCGCGAGCAATTACCCTGCAGTCTCTTAACCGCGAAGAGGAGTCGCTTGCTGCGCTGCGCCTCGTAGTGAAAAGCTATCCTGCCGATCTGGCGGCGCATCACAATCTCAACCAGTTGCTTTACCGTCTAAAGCGAGACGCAGAATTCTTACGTTCCTATGACGATGCGGCGGCGCGGTTTCCTGGCATGCCGCACTTCGCACTCGCTAAAGCCGCATTCCTGGTGCGGAATGAGCGGCCCGCTGAGGCGCTGGAATATTATGAGCACGCTCTCGAGCTGGCGCCGGGCGAGCCCATCGTGCTGCAAGGCCGGGCCATGGCGCAGTTGAAACTGCAAAAGGTGGATGCTGCCATTACGAGCTATGAAGAAGGGCTCAGGCGCGCGCCGCAAGATACCAACATGCTTACCGGTGTGGCGGCGGCTTATCTGATCGCTCGTGCACCCAGAAAAGCGGAGGCCGCAGCGTTACGGGCGCTCCAAATAGCGCCGGAGGACCAGACTGCGCTGTGTCTTCTGGGGACCGCGTGGCGGCTTATGGCGGACGGGCGCGATAATGAGCTCAATCGCTATGAAGAGTTCGTGCAGGTGTTCGATCTAGAACCACCTCCGGACTTTAGCGACATGGCTACCTTTTGCGGTGAGCTAGATCGCTGGTTGGATAAGCAGCATTCCGACGATCGAGAACATATTGATCAGTCGCTGCGCGGGGGTACGCAGACGACCGGTTGTTTGTTCCGGCCGGGCCGCAACGCACTGCTCGATGGGCTGCGCCTGCGGATCGAGGAAGCAGTACGCCTGTATATCGCCCGACTGCCCCGGGATGAGCGACATCCCTTCTTGCGGCGGCGCTGGCAGGATTTCCGTTTTGCAGGCTCATGGTCCTCCCGTTTGAAAGACAATGGCTTTCACGCCAATCACGTACACCCTGCGGGCTGGATTAGCTCTGCCTTCTATGTGGGCCTCCCGGAAACAGTGAGAGGCACAAACGGGAAGGAAGGTTGGATCAAATTCGGCGAGCCCTGTTATGAGGTAGGCCTCAGTGAACCGGTGTGCCACATGGTGCAGCCGCTTGTGGGACGGCTTGTGCTGTTTCCATCTTATATGTGGCATGGCACCGTGCCGTTTCACGCAGCCCAGAACCGAACTACTATCGCCTTCGATGCCGTTCCGGCGGGTTAGTTTTCAATCGGGCGAGGCGCTGGGCCGGTGTCTCAAAGTGCCGCTAAAGTTCTGTTGGCCCGGCTTCGGACAATTCCCGGTGTCGAGGCGGTGAGCTTCATAGAGATCTTCGGGGGTCCCTGAGGCGTCGTCAGGGTCCAAGGTCACTTCATCCACCAGAAACTGTCGTTCCTGGCGGCCAGTCGATCGGGCGCACCAAGATCTGTGATTGGGAGTACCACCGATCCAAGACCGAGACGGGAAATGTGTCCGAAGCTATTCCGGTCGAATACTTGACGAAATGATTTCGTTGGCGTGATCTTATGGCTGCATCAGGTTTGGTGGCGAAAACTGTTGCATCCGGAACAAAGTAATGAAACGAAGGACCTTACTGGGGACGGGCGTGGCTTCCATCACCGCGGCTATGTTCCAGCGCCAGCCGGCTCTCGCGCGTGGCAGGATCGCTTCGAAGGGCGGGCGTGATGTAGCCGAGCGGCTGGAGACAAGTCTTATTTGGTCGGCTGAGCAGATCGCGGTTCCTTTGCGCACGGGCGGACGTGCTGAACACATTGCTGGTCGGTCATCCGAATTAGTTGATATGGCTTTCGATTCGCATGCGGTCCTAGTCAAAGATCTGACGCTTGGAGGACTCGAAAAAGATGCGTATCTGCATATTTTCGCATTTACGCGTTACCGACTCTACATCAACGGTGTATATGTCGGACGGGGCCCAAGCCGATATCAAAACCAGCGCCCAGAGTACGACAGTTGGGAAGTAACCGGGCTGGCCAAGGGGCGCAATGTCATTGCTGTTTTGGCGCACCGGGATGCGCCCACGGGTCGAATTATGGATCACGAACCGGGCTTGGCGGCAGTCCTGATTTACCGGGACGAGGGGGGCAACGAGCAGGTGATTGCTAGTGATGAAAGCTGGCGCTCAAAGCCTGACGCCAGTTTCGGTCCCCGTGATGTTGCTTGGTCTTCCATCGAGGAACGTATTGATGCTCGGCAGATGCCAGATTGGACGGCGGCGGGGTTTGATGCGGGCGCTTGGCCTTCCTCCATCCGGGTTAGACGCAATGATAAGTATCTGTTTCAGCCGCGCACAATTCCGCTATTGCGCGAGACTACCATGCCGTGGGCACGATCCATCGACCTACCTCAGACACTGAATGCAGGCGACAGAGCCGATTTTGTCCTGGGTCAACTCATATTGGGATATCACCGGTTTGCGTTCGACGCCCAAGACGGCGGCGAATTAGAAGTCGCGTATGTGTTGCCCGACGGTAAATCGAGCGGGAAATGTAGCTATATTGCACGAAAGGGGGCGCAGACTTACGATGGAGGCGACACCTTCGCGTTCAATCGCCTAGCCATAACGGTTAAGTCGGGTGCGATCGAGCTTAGCCGCGTTGCAGCGATTGAAGTGCGGTATCCATTCGATTTGGTAGGGAAATTCCAGTCCAGTGACGAGTATCTCAACCGACTTTGGGCATTGTGTGCGCGTTCCTTGGAAGTGCTTAGTGAAGACGCCTATGTTGATTGCGCCGACCGTGAACGGGTCGAATGGATTGATGAGACGCCGCCCGCCTTTGAATGCACGCGCGTCATGATGGCAGGTCCCAAGCTTGGTGGTGGACTATTGTATGCGGACCCCCGGCTTCTCAAGGTCCTTCTGCAACGCATTGCCTTAACTCAAAAAGAGGATGGGCAGATCAAAGCCCATAGCTGCTCGGAACGCTGGGATATCCATGCGATCATGGAAGATCGTTCCTGTGATTGGGTTATTGCCTTGCGTCAATATTTCGACAGTACCGGTGATGTCGCTTTTATAAGATCGATGTGGCCAACCGTAGTGGGCTTGATGAACTGGTTCCTCGATCAACGCACGCAACGTGGGTTGGTGCAGGCGCGTGAGTGGGAAGTGTGGGATAATCCTCTCCGCTACCAGGTATGCGAGGGCGCTGGGCTTAATGCTTTTGTTTACCATGCGTTAGTCGATGCCGCATATGTGGGACAACATGCCGGTTTTCGGGCGGGATCCATAAGGTTCTTGAATGCCGCCCGAAAACTTGGACGGGCATTTAACGACCTTTTGTGGGACGAGGCGGAAGGCGCCTATTATGGCGGCTTGTTCGGTGAGGGCGCCAAGCTCAGCACCCAACTTAACGGTCACAAGTTCGACGGGCCCTTCTTGAAGGGCGGTTATTATCGTTCGACGCTCCAGGCGGCGCTATTTGCCCTGGATTCGGGTCTTGTGCCGGGTGACCGCCTCGCAAAGGTCACAGCTTTTGTCTTGAACCATCGGGGGGATGCGGATGCCGTCATGACGCATCATTTTTTATTCAAGGCGCTTTACGGAATGAACCAGCCCAGGAACGACCAAATGGTACTCGATCTCATGCGGGCCAAGTGGGCGGCCATGGTGCAATCGCCTTGGGGTACATCCTGGGAAGCGTTGACGGATGAAGGCGGATCGAAGGTGCATGTCTATGGCATGGTGCCCGCTTACTATCTGAGCGCGTATGTGCTGGGCGTTCGACTCGAGGGCGCGAGCCGGGACCGCCTGATTCGCATCGAACCCCGTTCAGGTGATCTAAAACACGCCAAGGGCGTTGTCGTTACAGAATTTGGCGAGGTGCCGATCGAATGGCGCCGCGATGAAGTGGGCGCCATGACATTGAAATTTACGGTCCCAAGAGATTGCATTGCTATGTTGCGTTTGCCGCCCGTGGGAATGGGGCGCACTCTTCAAATAAATGGCCGCGTAGGAGGACAGCGTTTTGCGGACGGCAAAGTCGGGTTGCGTTTGAAGACCGGTCATTATGAAATTTCACAAGGCGTTTAATCGTCTACCGATTTGTATGCTTGGTCTTTCCGAGTTGAAATTTTCGAACGGATTTCTTGTGTTTTCTGAAGTGTAGGCGACGATTTTCGATGCTCAGACCTGGTCACGCGCTGGGCCATCGGCTTACGGGAGGTGAATTGAAACCAGAGCGGTGATGCAGATGCCGCCCTCTTCATGGAATATGAATCCGTCTCGAAGATAATCTGTATCCGGGAATTGCCGATCCGGCAGTGTATTTGGGCGCAACCTTCAGGACCGGAAAAGCTTGCGTGATAGACAGTGGTTTCAGCCTAAAGGCTAATCTGGGGCGGTCAGCCGTCCGATTCGAAGTTGACTCTGTTGCATGTGCCGCCGATAGCCATGGTAATATCTCTCGCACCCTTGGCCAATATCCTTGTCACTTTTTCGGATGTCAGGCGCGCCTTATGATGGTGCACATAGGGAATCGTCAACGCCGCCGCCGCGGTTCCCCGGTCATTCAGGATGGGATAGCTGATATTGATGACGCCGCGAACCTGATAGCTTTCACGCCGTTCATATCCGTCTTCTTGAATTCGTTTCAAGTGGGCTTCAAGATTAGGTGGGTTTTTCCTGCCCGACGCTCCGCGCCAATCTTCGAGCATACGATTCCGGCGCGCTTTGTCTTGATGCGCCAGGATGACGTACCCGGAGGAGGTTTCCATGATATCGGCCGTCGAGCCCAGCTTCACGAAGTAGCCCGCGCTGGTTGGTGCATTCACTTGTGCCAATATCACTAGACGTCCGCCTTCGATCACTCCGAGATGACATGATTGCAAGGATTCGTGCGCGATGCGGTGCATGACCGGATAGGCTTCCGCGATCATCCGCTCGATGGGGGGATGTTCTTGGACTAGCTTGAAGAGTTTGAGCGTCAATACATACCGGTCGCCTTCGGGCTGGGAAATATACCCCCGGCGTTCCAAGCATACGAGAGTACGAAATATCTCGGAAACAGAACGGTCCAATTCGCGGGCAACCTGGCTTTTCGTCAGGCCGCTGGGCTGATGCGACAGCAATTCCAGTACATCGAGGCCCTTTTCCAGTGCCGGCGTTGCATAGCTACTGCTATCGATCAGCGAAGCCTTTGCCTGGAACGTTAGTTTTCTCTGGCTCATGAACCGGGTGCTCCTTTCTGGCCAGAGTATAAGAAAGGCCTCGAAAGACAACGTTCTCATTCTTGGGCCGATGATGTCCATGATGGAGCCGGCGCCGCGTGGCCAGTGATGCGGTGCAATAAGGGGAGCCGGCTTTTCTTTGGTGGAAAAGTATTTTCATATTTGATAAAAATGGTCTACAAGCGGCGACAAGTTTGTCGCGCATCGGAACCCGAATGTGGATCAAGCAAAGACGTGACCGACAGTTCTGCACTACGGTATCGGATGGCCGAGAGGTAGAGGCCCGCCGAGCCGCCTTTCGTCGCAAGACAAAGCGCCATCTTTTCTTTGCCAGGTATCTGAGGGAGGTCCCCGACCTGATTGCACAATATTGTGCTTGTAATCGGCCGGGGCTTGCCCTCCGCCGTCAACGAAATCGTGGAGTCATTCGGCGTCGAGAACATGGATATTGAGCGACATGAGCGCGCTGGCAAAACCCAGATCATCTTTTCTGCCGATGTCTATTATCGGTGGTGCAATCCTGCCGCTCTGATGGGGAACATTTCCGACTTGTCAGTGACCAATCACCCAATGCTCGCGTGGGCGAGTTGCTTTGTCGCTATTCTTCCGTTTGCGCTGTCGCCTCGCGAAACTAGAGCCAGGGCATGCTAATACACACCCGTCCTCATTTCTGGATGCTTGGAAAGCATGGTCGTGTCTGGTTCCCACCAGAGATGGCGCCTATTTATCACGATTTTGGCCCGTCCGAACTTACTGTGGCGAAGTCAGTTGGCGTGTGGGGCACAGCGTTGCTGCAATCCCGACCGGAGGGCTTCAGGCCATCGCCATCCGTCACGCTGGCGTCGAATTCGGCGATTTGCAAGCGGATGAAGGACCATATTGACATTGATTGCAAGATGACCGCCGGCGGTATCACCACCTTCGGCGAGACTCGGAATGAGAGCCTCCATCTGCTGTTGGCGATTTCCTCGGGACAAAAGAGCAAAAGCGAAGAGCTGCGCTATGGCGGAATGGGATTAACCCTTGGCAAACACCGGACGTAATGTAGCGCCAAACGGGTTTTTTGAAATGCAAATCGAGAGGGTTGTGCGTGACAATCAGAAAAATCGCGATGACATCCTGCGCGGCGCTCGCACTGTTCGCAGGCGTTTCCGCGCTGGCCCAGGACAGCAAGCCCCTTATGGATATCAATGGTAACGTCTGTACCGGCATTTTGGACAGAACGCGCCAGTGTATCCCAAAGGATGTAAGCCAAAATAGCGTCGACCATCCTTATCGAGATGCTGGACTGGCGTTTCAGAGCCGCCCTCCGGCGAACGGGTTCGGCCGTCGACGGCGCGAGTTGATTTATGTCGCGGTCCCCGGCGGGTATTCCGATCAGGAAGGTTCGGAAACCAGCAGCGGGGAAGGCATTATTGTGATAGATGCCGACAACGATTACCGAGTCGTCGGGCGCATTGCTCTGCAAAATACCCCGCTTTCGCAGGTGCCGGAATCTGTGTCCGGCATGATGGCGTCGCCCGCGACAAATATGGTTTACGTTTCGACCCGTGGGCATCTCTATGCCGTCGATCTGCTGACCGACAAAACTGTGTGGAGCAATACCTACGAGCCGGGCACGTGCTGCGAGCGCGGTCAAGTTACCCCTGACGGCTTGACGCTGGAGGTCGGCTCCAACCTCAAGAATTTCCATCGCGTCATCGATGCCAGAACGGGTACCGTCAAAGGCATCATCCAGACGCCGGAAAGCATGAGCAATCACAATATGGCGATGAGCCCCGATGGAAAAACGGTGTTCGACGCGCCGAACGGCTTGACCATGACGATTGCGTCCATGAATACGATGAAGGCGATCAAGACCATCACCTTCGACGATCATATAAGGGTTTTTGTAATCAATCATGACGCCAGCAAAATATATGCCAATTTGAACAATCTTCTGGGGTTCGAAGTCGCAGATGTGGATACAGGTAAGGTAATCAAGCGAGTGGAGGCACCAGCTGCGCTATGGAAAGCGAAATGGGCCGACCCCAATCAGCGGTTCTTCGGCCACGGCGCGCCCCAGCACGGTATTGCGCTAACCCCTGATGAGAATGAGATCTGGGTTGCCGATGATATAAACAACCAGATTCTGGTTTACGACAATGACGGTGACAACCAGACGCTCGATATGGGGAAGAGCTTCAAGACTCCCCATGCAGTCAACTGGATTACCATGGGTCTGGATGGCAAGCGCGCCTATATGTCGTCCGGCGATGTAGTTGATGTCAAAAGTCACCAAATCATCGCGCAGCTGAAGGACGAGCACGGCAACATTCTCTATAGTGAAAAAGTGCTGGACACGCTGTTTGACACCAGCGGTCATTTGCTGCGGACAGTGAACCAGTTTTCAGAAGGCGATCCGCAGGCTGTTGCGACATCCCTCTCTGGGGGAAAAACGAAATAGGCCAGTGGATATTCATTATTCAAGGGTCGGAGTTTGTTGATAGGGACGGATTCCTTCACGCAACCAAAACGAAACGATCTGGGGAAATGAACCATGAGCATGGATAGACGCAGTGCCGTTCGGTTTCTTGGTGGCGCGGCTTCGGCGCTGACGGCGGTGGGATCGTCGGGCCGGACGGCCGCACAGGCCGAGGACGGCGGCGTCTCGCTGTCGCCAGGCCCTTACACCAACACGCGCGATTCGCTTAAGGCCTATGCGCTTCCGGATTGGTTTGCCGATGCGAAGTTTGGCATCTGGTCGCATTGGGGCCCGCAGTCGGCGGTCGGCGAGGGCGATTGGTATGCGCGATTTATGTATATGGAAGGCACCGAGCAATATGATTATCACGTCAAGCGTTTCGGCCCGCAGTCCAAGGTGGGGTACAAGGACCTGATTAGGCTGTTCACCGCCGACCGCTGGGATCCTGAGCATCTCATGGATCTCTATGCCAAGGCCGGCGCGAAATATTTTTTCAGCATGGGCGTGCACCACGACAATTTCGACATGTGGAATTCCAGATACCAGCCGCGTTGGAATGCGGTGGCGTCAGGGCCACGCAAGGATATCGTCGGGCTTTGGGCTGCGGCCGCCCGCAAGCGTGGCTTGCGCTTTGGCGTCAGCGAGCATCTGTCAAACAGCTTTGACTGGTATGCGCCCGCGCACCTGGCTGACACCAAGGGGCAATATGCGGGGGTGCCATATGACGGCGCCGATCCGCGCTTTGCCGACTTGTACCATGATTACAGCGATCAGGCGGCCGACTTTGCCCATACCGCCAAGGAAATGGGCCGCGTGGCGCCCGATCGCTGGAAGCTAGAATATTTCCGTCGCATCAGGGATCTAGTCGATCAGCACCAGCCCGACATGCTTTACACGGATGGCGGGGTACCCTTCGAGCAGTATGGACTGGCGACGGTGGCCGAGGTCTTCAATATGGCGCCGTTGGATGCGCGCGGCCGCACCGAAGGAGTTTATTTCAGCAAATCGCACCGCGATGCCGAATCAGGCTTCGCCGTGCAGGATCATGAGCGCGGCGTTGCTGGCGAAATTTCGCCTACCCCCTGGCAGACCGATACCTGCATCGGCCACTGGCACTACAAGGTAGGTACGCCTTACAAGTCAGCGAAGAAGGTCGTCGACATGCTGGTGGATATTGTCAGCAAGAACGGCAATCTTCTGCTCAATTTCCCATTGCCGGCATCCGGGGAGCTGGATCGCGAGGAAATGCACATCCTGCAAGGCATTACGAACTGGATGGCGGTGAATGGCGAAGGCATATTCGCAACGCGGCCCTGGACCAGCAATGGCGAAGGCCCGTCGATGAAGGTCGTGATCGATCCCAACGCGCGCTTCAACGAAAATAACACGCCGGACCTCGGGCCGCAGGATATACGGTTCACCACAAAAGGCCGGATGCTCTTCGCCTTCGTGCAGGGCTGGCCGGACCGTGAACTCGTGATTGCCGCGCTGGGCACGCAGAGTCCGCAGAATCCGGCCAGGGTAACAGATGTGCGGATGCTGGGCCGGGACGAGGCGTTGGACTTTACCCAGGAAGGGACGGGCTTGCGGGTCAAGCTGCCGGCGGAGAAACCCGCTGGTGCTGATATCGGCATCGGCCTGCGGGTGAACTTTGCATAGCCGCGTTGTGGTCATCGATATGGCGAGAGGGACGTATGGGAATGTTCTCAATTACTCTGCCGTTAGTCGCCCGGTTGAGGTTTTCGTATTTCGCGACAGCGCATGCCTCGCAGGAATCAATCTGGGTCATCCTCACAAAGCGCGAAGCAAGATCGACTCTTCTGAGCGCACCGCCGCCGAAAAGTACGCCGTTGGCATGGTCTTCGGCACCGGTCTTCTGCTATGCCAAATCTTTCTGGCGTATGACTGCCTCACGCGCGAGAAGAGCAGTGAGACAAGAATTTGACAGCGCCTGCATACGCAAAGTCTATCCAGTGCGGTATGTTTTTCTGTGTCGCTACTGGGCTAAGCCGCCACGGCGGCACGGCCGTGGCGGCATCATGCCCCGTGGCGCCGGTCGGCTCAGCTGCCGTCAAAAAGGAAACCGCCCAAGTCCTGGAAGTGTCGGCGTTGGACGACAACCAGAACGAAATACATGCCGTTCAGAATGTATGTACCGCCTGCCGTTCCTCGTTTCGGTATCTGAGCCCGCCCCACTCTAGAGATCGCGGGGAAAGGGTCTTTGCACAAATGACCGACCATGGCGCCCATCCTTTCGACGAGCGGTCACATATTGTGCGCTACTTCCAGCGCAACTCAACGTGCGAATGCCAGTGTCTCGCCCCCAGAGGAGCGGCAACCACCATGCAGCTGAATGTGGCAGCGACCAATGCTGTCATCGATTGCCGGAAGCAGAAGAAATTCTCTGGTATCGACGACCTGGTCAGCGTGCCCGGCGTCGACAAGAGCGTACTGGACAAACTGAAGACAAACTTACAGTTTTGAGGCGCAGATGGATTTCATTTTTCCGCACGAAGGCACCATCGCCAATCGCGACGGGGCAACTGCCCGTACTGATGAAGTGCTGGGCTATCAGCGGGCCGAGGAAGGCCATTTCGATCAGGCCGCCGATGCTTTCCGACGCGCCTTAAAAACCGATCCCGGCAACGCCGAACTGCACTTGGCGTTAGCGCGCTCTGCTTCGGAAAATGGCGATATTGCCGAGAGTTTTGCCGCCTATATGCGGCATGCCGAACTGAGCTGGAGAATAAGTAGCATCGATGGCCCTCGACACCGCAAGCGCCATGACGAGGCACAACGTGATCACCTTGTCGCGCTAGGATTGGCCGCGTCAGACGCCAAGGCCGGAGATCTGTTCCATTTCGCGCAGGCCGAGAGGCTGGATGGTCCCGCCGTTAATCCCGCCAACGCCACATCAGAGCTTTTTCAGGCCTGGAATGGCCGGCGGCCCCAGGTAGTTGTGATCGAAAAGTTCCTGATGCCGGAAGCCCTAGAAAAGCTGCGCCGCTACTGCGCCCAATCGACCGTATGGAAGCGAAATTACTCCGCCGGTTATATCGGCGCCATCCCCCAAGATGGCTTTGCCTGTCCGCTGCTGGCCCAGATCGCTGAAGAGATCCGCGATATTTTCGCCCCCATACTGGCGTCTTATCCGCTCCAGTATCTGGGGGCCTTCAAATACGACAGCCAACTATCGACCGGCACCAATATCCACGCGGATTTCTCGGCGGTTAATGTCAATTTTTATATCGCGCCCGATGGAGCCAATCTCGATCCGGCCTCCGGCGGCATGCGGATTTGGGATGTGGAGGCGCGCGATGAAGCTGAACTGCGCCGCTTCAATGGCAACGAAGCGGCGGCGGTCATGCAGGTAAAAGACGCCCTCGCCGTCGTCGTGCCTCACAAATCCAACCGAGCGATAATCTTTAGATCGGCTCTTTTTCACAAGACCGACAACTGTCGTTTCGCTAACGGTTATTTGAACATGCGGATCAATATTTCTCTGTTATTTGGTCGGTTTGGCGGTGGCACGGTTGATATGAAGACCGCAGATTGATGAAAATTCCGGGCATCAAAAAATTCGTACGCCGGCAGACCGACGAACACGAATACAACTTGGCGAGGAAAATATCATGAACAAATCCATCAGCCGCCGCAATACCTTGAAGGGCTTAATGGCTGCCAGTGCCATCGGGGCGACGGGCGCCACGCTGTGGAATCCACCCAGTGCTTATGCCCTGGGCTTGCCTAAGGACAAGATCAAGCGAATTCGCTACTACACCACACCCACCGATGCGGCGGGGCGGGGCAGCAATACCGTGACACTCCAGCAACCCACTTTCAACCAGTCCACCAACATCGTCACCATCGAAACCGAAGGTGGCCTAATGGGCATCGGCGAAGGCGGCGATCCGGACACTATGCAACAATGCGCTGGGATGCTCATAGGGGAAGATCCGTTCCGCATCGAGCATCTGTGGCAGACCATGTTCCGCGGCTATTTCTATCCGGCGGGCCATGAAAAGCAGCACGCCCTTGGCGCGCTGGATCTGGCGATGTGGGACTTGAAGGGCAAGGCCCTGGGCGTACCAGTGTGGCAGCTTCTCGGCGGCAAGAGTCGCGACTATGTCGAGTGCTACGCCACCGGCTATCGCACGCCCCCAGGCGGGACGTTGGAAGACGCGGCGCGCGCTTGCGTCGCCGACGGCTTCCGCGCTTTTCGCCATGCCTTCGACCGGGGCGGCGAGATGGATCGCTTCAAACGCATTGAACAGGTATTCGCCGATTGCCAGTTGCTAGCTAAGGGCGGCGGGCCGGGCGGCTGGGCGATCGACTTGCACCAGGAATTGGACATGGACGACGCTATCACGTTCTGCGACATGATAACACCGCTAAAGCCGTATTTCGCCGAAGACCTGGTGCGCACTGAGAATGTCGAAATCTATCGTACCATCCGCCCGCGGCTAAGCCTGCCTATCGCGGTGGGCGAGGAATACGGCGCCAAATGGGACGTCAATATGCTGATCGAAAATCAATTGATCGATTATGCCCGTGTTACCAGCCCGAACGTCGGCGGTATAACCGAATATATGAAGATCTGCGCCATCGCCGAGACGCATTTTGTCGGCATGATCCCGCATTTCACCGGGCCCATTGGCGAAACCTCGCTGGTTCATTGTCTCACCGCTACCTCGGTCGTGGCGCTGATGGAAATGACGGGCGGCGGCAAGCGCACATGGCCGTACCTGCCCGAAGCCTATGACTTCAAGAATGGCAAGCTGTATCCCAACGACCGTCCGGGCCTGGGCGTAACGCTTGATGTCACCAAGCTGAACAAAGTGGGTGAATATGCCGAGCGGTACGCCCCCATCCAGCTTAACCATAGACCGGATGGTTCCTTCACCAACTGGTAAAAGCGTTACACGACGTTATATTTGAATCAGGTATGATCCTCATCCACAGCGAGAAATTTCTCGAAATGGCATTCGATACCAACGGGTACCTGGTCCGGACAGAGAATCAGTTCGCGGAGGGCGATCCGGCGGCGGTCGAAACAAGACGCGCTTCACTAAAAGCGGCAATCGGCCGGCAGGCTCGAAACTAAGATGATTTATGATAGTAGCAGTAAGGCTCTGCGGAACGGTCTCTTCCGAGCTTCGGTAATAATTTGTGTCGTACTTCTCATCGTTAGCGCAGTTGCTATCTTAGCTAGCGCCCCTGTGCAGGCGCTTGCAGGCGACTTAGAGGCGATCAGTAAAGCGTCCAGCCTTGATAACGATCCTGAGGATTCTCAGGCGGTCGCCGCGGTCTGCACTGTGTGTCACGCGGGCTCTCAATTCCTTACTACGCCACGGTCCAGTGGACGTTGGCACCAGGTTTTTGACGAAATGGCTGGGTATGGAGCAACTGGGACTGACGATCAGCTCAATCGAGTAGTCAACTATTTCGATAAGAATCTGACTGTCATCAACGTAAATACGTCGCCGGGGGACGATCTCGAAACTACGTTGCAGATTAGCGACAACGTCGTGGCCGCCATCATGGCGCGCCGGATGGAGCACGCCTTCGTGGGAATAAATGATCTCAGCAAGATCCCTGGCATTGACCGCTCTGTCCTAGAGAAGCTCAACGCAAAAGGATGCCTGCAGTTTTAGCTTTCCAGGAGCGCAGGCTAACGAAGGAAGTGTATCGCTGTTACTTAAACTCGCTTGCTAGCGAGGATGAGCAAAGACACAATATTCACTTCCTATATATGGCTTTTCGACGTGCCTTCATTGCGGGGTTCCCATCTTCTTGTGCCTCTCCTCCAGTTTAACCGGCCCCAGCCTAGATCCCGGCCAATTAGTGATGCCGCCGTACGGGCAGCTTTTGTCAGCGTTGCATTCGGCCGCACTTGAGACAGTAATAGCAACCGTGATGGCGCCGGTGGCGTCTTGAATGGGCGCTGCGACCCAGCGAATTCGACCTTCATTCTCCTCAAGGTCGAGCGTATAGCAGAATTTGGCGTATTGCTGCATCTGTGAAACCCATATTGCGAGCGGAACGTTGGTTCGATGTCTTGAACCGCGCTGAGCTCGATTATATTTGCATGATTGCCGTTGCAATTCGTCCAGGATTAACGCGGTTCCTAATCCGGTCGGTCCCAACGGCCGACGATCTCCGACGCGAGAGCTTATGCCCCAGAAGCAATCCCACAGCCCTAGATCGAAAGTGTAACTGTTAAGCGGTCAAGAATTTCGATCCCAGGTTACGTTTTCTCGCCGTCGACCGTCATTGACAGCGGGCAAGTTGCAGAGGGCGCAAAGCAGACGCGAGGCTTTCACAGTGCGCAACTGCCGCGATGTTCGCGACTGACGCCAAGCAGCATCCGTAGCTAACAATTCCCGTGAGGCGTTGGATAAAAAACCACAGCGGCGACCATCTCGGCGGCCTTGACATCCCAAAATGCGCAAAATAATCTCATATATTGCGATACCAATATGTGAGACAGCATACCAAACCGCGTGGGTGGCTCGAGACGCGGTTCAGAACCAGCTCGCTTCAGACGGGTGAGAACACAGAGAGGGACACGCATATGCGCAAAGTCAACAAGCTCATGTTGAGCAGTTCTTTGTTGGGGCTTGCTACGGTTACCGCTTTCACATGCGCTTCTAAGGCCCAAGACGCAGCCGCGCAGCTAGCTCCGGAAAGCGTCACCGTGACCGGTTCGAGAATTTCTATCGCTGGCTATGAAGCACCAACGCCAGTCACCGTTATTAGCACCGAGCAGCTGCAGCGTGACGCAAATATCGGCATTGCAGATTCTATCGTAGAGTTACCGGCAGTGGGCCCTTCTGAAACGCCGAATAACGGTCGCAACTCGGCCGATTTGAGCCAAGGAGACGCGGCCCTTAGCGTCGTAAATCTCCGAAATCTCGGGATTGTCCGGACACTCGTTCTTTTCGATGGGCAGCGAGTCGTCTCTTCAAATCTGTTTGGTGGTGGCGTCGACCTTTCTACTATCCCGACAGACTTAGTTAAGCGTGTGGATGTGGTTACAGGAGGCGCCTCAGCAGCGTACGGTTCTGACGCGGTCGCTGGGGTGGTCAATCTTGTTCTAGACAAAGAATTTTCTGGCTGGAAGGGTGAAGTCGAGGGTGGCGATACCACAGTAATGCAGCATCGTCAGATAAAAGCGGCGCTAACGTGGGGAACGGACTTTGACGGAGGTAAGGGTCACTTCATCGTAAGTGGCGACCACACATGGAGCCCCGACCCGGTATTCTACAACGAGACCGATTGGTATACCTTCGCACAAATTGTCCAAAATCCCGCTGCAACAGCTACAAACGGCCTGCCGTACTACATTCATGCGAGAAACGTGGGTTCGGCCATAAACACTCAAGGTGGGCTTATCACTGGAAATACGGCCGGCGGGGCCGGGGGAACTGTATCGCCAAACGGTCTCGCTGGGACGCAATTCTTGGCTGGGGGCGCGCCAGCCTCATTCAATTATGGGACAGTCAATGCGGCTAATCCGAATTATTGTTATGCGGGCTGCACGAACAATGCGAGCAACAATCAGCTGGCGGACAATTTAATCGCTGTCCCGTATCATGCTTCGACACTATTTGCCTATACGAGCTATCAAGTGACGCCCGACATCAAAGCCTCTCTCCAGCTGAACTATGGCTTGTTCGAGGAAGAAAGCGATGGCGGCAACAGAACCACGTCCGTAAAGCTTCCTGTCGATAATGCCTATCTGCCGCAGAGTATTGCCTCGCAGTTCGGAGTCCTTTCTAATGGATACAACACGGCAACGGGCCTCGGTGGGACAGCCGTTGCACCGACGCAGACGATCACCATAGGTACCAACAACACTAACAATCTAAATTACCAGCAGCCTCTCAGTATGAGTTTGATTTGCAATACGGTAGGAATTCCCTGTCTGCAGATTTACCGTTCTCTTGGGCGCGGCGTCTTTACGGTCGATGGAGCGCTTGACAGCAACTGGTCCTGGAATATCTACGCACAAACCAGTCAGGTGCGAGAGCACCAGTATGCTCGGTCTGACTCGTTCGGCCCGAGATACAACAATGCAATTGACGCTGTGAAGGTTACGACGACCAATGTCGGAAGCTCCGGCCTTCCAATCGGAAGTATTCAATGCCGGGCGCTCCTCAATCCTTCCACCGCGGCATCCGCAACTGGCTGCGTTCCACTTGATATATTTGGCGTAGATACGGCCTCCCAAGCCGCCATTACCTATGTTAACCCAGGCAGGGACCCGAGCTCTGGAATTCTAAACCAGGAGCTGATCATCTTAAACCAGGATGTCTTCTCTGGGTCGATTCAGGGGGTGCTCCCGTGGGCACTTCCCGCTGGCAAGGTGGCAGTGGCTGGCGGTGGCGAATACCGCCACGAGCAAGGGGCCATACCCTACGCCGATCCCTATGGTGCGGCGGGCGATTACGCCGCCGGTAATTTCCGACCTTACCGCGGCCAATACAGCGTTGAAGAGGGATTCCTGGAAGCCGACGTTCCCGTGCTCAAAGATCAATACGTAGAGAATCTCAACCTCAACATGGCCGGGCGTATAACAAACTACTCAACGAGTGGCTTGGTGGAAACTTGGAAGTTAGGAGCTACGAGCCAGATTGATGAGAATATCAAATTCCGTGGGACTTGGTCTCTCGATATCAGGGCGCCAATTATTTCCGAATTGTTTTCGCCGCCGCTGCTAGCGGTCGCCCAGCTTCAATACCCTCAAAATACGCCAAGTTATCAGGGCTATAACGGACAAGGGGGCAACGCATCTTTGCAACCCGAAAAGGCCGTGACTTTAACCGCGGGTGTAGTCCTGACACCCGAATGGATAGAGGGTCTGTCAGTATCGTTCGACTGGTACAACATCAACATTCATAACGGAATTTATACTCCGACGGCGCAGGTCGCAATCAATCGTTGCCTGCAGGGCGAATCCGTCTATTGCTCAGAACTGCTTTTTAGTCCAACCGCCAACGGGGGCACCCAACCTTATCAGGTGAACACGTACCCTCTCAACGCTGCATCGATTCGCACGTCAGGCCTGGACATCGCAGCAAACTATCCGATGGATCTTTTTGGGGGGCATCTCGATTGGCGCTTCATGTCCAATTACACGGATGAGTACACACAAACAGCTGTCGGTGTAACGTATGACAGTGCAGGCGCATTGGGTGGCCCTCTGGCATATGCAGCCAATCAGGAGCCCAAGTGGCACGGCATACTTTCGGCGACTTATTCCGAAGGACCATGGTCGGCAACTGTTCAAGGAAGGTTCTACGGTGCCGCTGTATTGACAAACGGTGTCGCAAACTTGCCAGCAAACGTGGCGCGAGCTTCTTTGTCGCCTAGCGGAGTCCTCACCCTCGGCGCAGGCAATGGGAACCTAATAGACGACAACAATGTCAATCCGGTCGGCTATTTAGATCTGCGGCTTTCCTACGATTGGTCGAAAGGTGTGCAGACTTACGCCGCAGTTGACAATCTTACCAATGTTCCGATGCCGGAAGACGGGCAACCGAATGTTTATGATCCGTTAGGAAGAACTATTCGAGTAGGCGTTCGGTTTGTCCAATAGTTAGGTTTTGCGGGGCGTGCGAAACCATTTCGGTATCTCCTGCGAATGGGCTCCCCCTGGGTCTGTTCGCAACTCTGGCCCCGGGAACATTGACGTCCCGGGGCCACTTTTTCGGCCCCCCTTAAAAGCAAGAATATTGACGCAAGTAAGAAATGATAGGTGAACTTGAAGCAGCCCATCTAAAAATTTGAAAAACTACCTTCGCAGCACCGGAGAGTGTGCTTTCTAGCGTCTACAAATAGTCCGCGCAGGCCGCATCCGCGCAACGCGCCCCTTAGCGTCGATATGATAGACTCGCTGAAATTCACGCGGCACCGCTTTTCTCAACTTGTGAGGGGCACCATAAGCAATCGTGGGTCTTCGTCGGTTCTTCCCGTCAAACCATCGACATTGCGTTCCATCAGTCTACGTATACGTTGTGTGCCCAATAGCTGATATTGCGGCAATTTCCGAAGGTTCAGAGCACGGCGCACCTTCTGTGTGCTGGCGTCGGCCTCTCGTTTTCGTTATTGAAGGGGCTGCAATCCCTCCCATGCCGCAATCATGACCACGAAATCTGCCAGCAAGACGCGCAAAGGTCCGTCAACGGCCATTCGTAAACCTGCAAGGCAATTAAGCACCGAGACCGCTTATCGCGAAATCCGGCGCCAGATATTTGAGAACGAACTGCCGCCAGGCTCCCAGTTTACTGAGCAGGAGTTGGCCATTCGGCTTGATGTGAGCC
>Ga0182024_10004624_pt1 | contig 31477 bp, 31 predicted proteins | sample P32metaG_FD_120480 | JGI IMG/M metagenome (GOLD analysis project Ga0182024, IMG submission 120480) | Permafrost microbial communities from Stordalen Mire, Sweden - P3-2 metaG (Illumina Assembly) | ecosystem: Environmental > Terrestrial > Soil > Wetlands > Permafrost | place: Sweden: Stordalen...
GTGCCGCATCCGCTCGCACTCGCTCACCTCGAGCGGGTTCACGGCGAAGCCGAGATCGATCGACGCTTCGAGGATGCCCGCGCTCGATTGAACGAAGGACTCCTGTTGAAGCAACCCGAGTCCCCCTACACACCGGGCCGGCGCGGCCTGAACTGGCTCAAGCTCAAGCGTCCTCTCGACACGCTCGATGTCGTGGTGGTCGGCGCGGAGTGGGGTCACGGCAAGCGACGCGGTGTGCTCAGCGACGTGACCTTCGCGGTGCGCGTCGACGACACCGATGACCTGGCGACCATCGGCAAGGCGTACACCGGGCTCACCGATGTTGAGATCGCCGAGATGACCGCGCTGCTGCTCGATATCACCATCGCCGATCACGGTCATTACCGCACCGTCGAGCCGCGCATCGTCCTCGAGATCGCGTTCGACGCGGTGCAGTTCTCGACTCGGCACAAGTCCGGCTTTGCGCTGCGGTTTCCGCGCATCGCTCGGTGGCGGCACGACAAGGCGCCGACCGATATCGACACGCTCTCACGGGTGCGTAACCTCGCCAGCGCGATCGAGCACGAGCGGGTCCAGCTGGTCGACCAGACCGGCGCCTGATCAGCTTCGCTCGAGAAACGCTCCGAAGAGTTCCGGCGTATCCATCGCCGGATCGCCAACCTGGGAGAAGGCGTCGAAACGCGCACGCAGGGCTGCGTACTGCTGCACCAGGGCCCGGTCGTCGTATGCCTCCATGGGATCCCAGGGGTGGAGGTATCGGACCTCGCTGATGCCGGCCTGGAGCATCTCCTTGAGGCAGCCGAAGCAGGGTTGGGTCGTGGTGGTCATCGAGGCGCCGAGCGTCTGCTGACCGAAGCGCGCCGCCGTGAGCAGTGCGTTCTGCTCGGCATGCACGCAGATGCAGATGTCGTATGCACCGCCGCGCAGCCCGTCATCGTCGCGCCATGAGCACCGATGGCAGCCGCCATCGGAGCAGTTCGGCATGCCGAACGGGGTGCCGTTGTACCCCGTGCTCAGGACACGGGCGTCGCGGGTGATCACCGCTCCGACCCGTCGTCCCAGGCAGTCCGCACGCGTTCGGGCGGCGAGGGCGATCAGCAGGAAGTACTGATCCTTGCTTGGTCTGTGCGGCGCTGGAGTGGTCAGGGCTTCCGTCCGAGAAAGGCTGCGAGCCGGTCGATTGCGGGCGCGTCGTCGGCGACAGGTTCGGGTACCGCGAACGGCATGCCCTCACGAGGTCTGTCGGCGAGACGCGTCTGCCAGAGGACAAGCGCACCCTCGGCAAGATCCTCAGGGAGGTCGGCCGGACGCCCGATGGCGCGTGCCAGATCCCATCCGTGGATCAGCAACTCGTTGATGCGCATGTGCACGACCGTCGTCCCAGACTGCTCACCCAACATCGGTGTCTCGACCATACCGTCAAGGAACCCGGGGGTCAGAAAGGCCTCGTGCATCCGTGCGCCGGTCGCTCGGAATCCGGCTGCGGGGTCGTCCCCGAGGCGATCCACGGCTCGCTCCTCCGGCGAGACCGGACCCGATGGGCGTGTGCGATCCGCGACGCCGGCAAAGACCACATTGCCGTTGGCGACATGGTTCAGCAGCTGAAGGACGTCCCAGTCGGTGCAGGGGGTCGGTGCGGTCCACTGATCCGATTGCACGGCGTCGACCAGGCGCTGGACGGCCGCGAAAGTGCGGTCGCAATCGGCCACAACGGACGGGATCTCATTCATACCTTCTATGGTGGCCGAGATCGCCAAGCTCGTGCCGCCGTCCATCCGTGGGTAGAGTCTGCGCCGGGGCGGGTAGCTCAGCCGGTTAGAGCAGGGGGCTCATAACCCCACGGTCCCAGGTTCGAATCCTGGCCCGCCCACCCCTGTTTTGAATTCGAATCGATGGTGATTCGCGTGTCAACTTGGTGACGCGTTTGGTGTGTGACCCCAACGTTGACCCCAACGCGGTTGGGGTCAGATTCGCTGAGAATCGCATCCATCGTCCGGGCGGCCTCGAGCTGCATCGTCTCGGTCACGTGCGAGTACACGTCGAGCGTGAAGGCGACACTCGCATGCCCGAGCATCTCCGATGCGATCTTCGGGTGGACGCCGCCGCTGAGGAGGAGCGTCGCTGCCGTGTGGCGCAGGTCGTGGAAGCGAATCCGGGGGAGTCCGGCTTTCGGCAGGAGGTTCGTGAACGACCGGCGCAGGTTGCTGGCGTCCACCGGCCTACCGAACTCGTTGGTGAAGACGAGTCCGATCGGGTCGTCCCACTCAGCATGAGCGAGGCGTTCGGCTGCGTTCCGAGCGGCGTGCCGCCGAAGCGCACTCAAGGCGGCCTCGGAAAGCTGCAGCTGGCGTCGCGACCGGGCGGTCTTCGGCTCGCTGATGGCTGGGGTGCCGCCCCGTGGCCAGTACAGCGTGCCGGTAACTCGAAGCCGGCCTGTCGCCAGGTCGACATCGCGCCAGCGCAGCGCGAGCAGCTCGCCCTGGCGCATACCCGTGGTCACAGCGAGGACGTACAGCGCCTCCAGGCGATCGTCAGCGGCCATGTCCAGCAACGCCCGGACCTGGCCCGGGTCGAGGGTCCGCATCTCGTGGTGCGCCCGTCGAGGTGGTTGTACGAGCGCAGCAGGGTTGCGGGAGATGAGCCCCCAGCGCGCTGCTTGACCGAACGCCTTGTTGAGGATTTCGTGCAGATGGCGGACGGTGGTCGGGCTCAAACCGGAGTCCACGCGGTCGAGGTAGAGCCGCTGGATGTCGGACGGCTGCAGCTCGGAGAGGCGGCGACGGCCGATGAATGGAAAGACGTGGAGGCGCAGGTGGCGCTCGTACGCGCACCAGGTCTGGGCTCGGATCGTCGACTTTGAGCCGGCAAGCCACTCAACGAGATACGCGGCGACCGTCTGTCGCCCGTCTGGGATGGGAAGCCCATCTTCGTGAGCTTTGATGGCGGCGCGGAGCAGACGAGCGGCCTCGTCGCGCGTCTCCGCATATACCGATCGTCGAAGGAGTCGACCGCCGTGATCGAACGCCACGCGACCTTCCCACCGACCATCGGGACGCCGCCGGACGTTGCCCTCGCCGTTGCCGCGCTTGCTGCTCACGTGATCGTGCCCCCGGTCTGTGTTGGCCCGCAACGCTGGGAACCGCCTCCAAGTGTGCCAGCAGCGGGACGGCCGCGTCTGCCGGACCGGGTCGGGCGCGGTCCGGCTAGATCCTCAGTCGGCTCGAGCATCTACGCGAAGACGCTCGACCAGGGCATCGAGCGCTGCAACAGGAACGCGGCGCAGCCTTCCGAGCTTGACCGTCTCAAGGTCGCCGGAGCTGATGAGCTCGTACACGAACGTGCGGCCGCATCCGAGTCGCTCTGCAACCTCGCGGACGGTGAGCAGCAGTGCGCGTGTCCGGATCGGGCGTTCGTGCGAAGCGCGCACGGACGTCACAGACCGCAGCCGTACATCGGCGTTCTCACGCACACGAGGCTCATCGAAGAACAACTCTGACTGCGCCATGTGTGCACTCTACATCCCTAGCGCTTACCGGTCGCTTACACTTTTCCCGATCACTAGTGTGCGTTCGGACGCGACGGCATACTCGTTCCAATGCGCGCCATATCGAGCCATGGCAACGGTCGCCGCATGTCGCAAGTGTTCGTCCTGCACGTGATTGCGGCGCGATGACGACTACGTGAAGCCGCGCGTCGTCGATCCGAGTCCAGTCCACTGTGCCGCATGCAACGTTGTAATGGAGATGCGCTCCGTCCGCGGCCGTCCGCCGCGATTCTGCGGACCGGCGTGTCGGGCTGCTGCCTACCGGCGTCGACGCCAGGGCCAACCCGAGTCGCTGCCGCGATGGCCACACCCTAGGGGGCGGTTACGTCTCTCTGGGGCGAAGTTCTGGGAGACGCGCCGGGACGCGCTGGCCGGCGTTCGTGCCACCGCGCGCGAGGAACGCGCACGTCAGACCGCTGTGCGCCGGGCTCTGCGCCGCTGGGACAGCGCCTTCGCAGCCGCAGAAAGGCTCAACGTGCTCCGTGGGGCGCCCGCCCCAACGCCCGCAGCCGTTGCCGTATGGCGGGAGATCGCCGCTGCAGCCGCGGAGTGCGCTCGAGTGCAGGCGCCGGGCGGTCCGTGGACGCCGGTTCAGGAAAGTGCCGGGCGTGCCGTGGTGCTGCTCACGTCTCCGCACCTGACCCGCGCGGACCACAGGCGCCGGCAGCGAGAGGAGCGGAAGCGGGCCAAGCGGCTGGGGTGGTCTCCCGGTTCCGGGGTGGCTCGCTAACCTAGCCGAGAGGGTCGGCGCGAGGGTGGACACTCCCGGACCCAAGCCCTCACGCCCGTACCGAGCCAGCTCACCCAAGCCGCGCCTCCGCACTCAATGCCGTCATCCACATCGTCCCGCGCCTGCCACCGCCTCCTCTCCCCACATCTTTCCGCCGCATCCATCGCTTTTCTTTCTCGACATCGCTCCTTCACATCACACACACTTGCACCAACTGGTGCGTAGGACCTTCTTGCGTCACGAAATAGCTGTAGACGTAAGGGAGGTAAGCGGCGCTAGAGGAGAGCGGAGGCAGGATCTTTGCGTCCCGAGCGGAAGGAGTGGGGCTCGGCACCTGGCCGAGCTGTGTGGCCGCGGATACCGCATCCGTCACCTTCCGACTGGATCGCTCAGGCCGCAGAGACCCCAAGCCACTCGCCGGCCTGTCCAGGTAAGGAGCCGAGGCGCGCGATGGCGCTCGGATCCACCAAACGAATCGTGACCAGAGACGTGCCGATCCTGACGTTGGCGCCGTGGGCGTGGCAGACTTCGGGGCCAATGATCATGGGCAGGGAAACCATGAGGGCGCGTCTCGGCGCGGCCTCTTTGCCGGGGCGAAGAATCCTAGGAACGCGGGTTTCGAGCCCGCCCGGGGTCATCCTGAAGCGGTACCCTGATGCGGATGCGAACGGATGTTCGTCGATGCCTGGGAATACGAGCGCACGCGCTGCGTCCGAGGCCGTGCCGAACTATCGCGTTACCGTGTGTTTCGTCCGGAGGTACCCGTTCAGCCTCAGTGGTGGAATTGCAGTCGCGGGTCCGGCGATCCACACCACAGAGATCGCGAGTGCCGCAGACAACGCTTGACTGGGACGGCGAGGAATGGGAAGAGCGGTGCCTCAGCCTCCTTCACCTGCGATACAAGGCGCCGCGCCAATTTGAGCGCATCCCATCTTCCGACCAAGGAGACCTCGGTATCGAGGGGTTCTCCCACGACGGTTGCGTCTACCAATGCTACGCACCGCGCGGACCACTTCCCATCAGGGATCGATACGAAAGGCAGCGTGACAAGCTTGGCGAAGACCTAGCCAAGCTGGAGACGCGCCAAGCTGAGCTTATTGGAGTTCTGGGCGGCGTTCTGATACGTACGTATGTGTTTATGACGCCAATTCACGAGAGCCGGCGACTGAACAGATACGCGAAGGCCAAGGCAGCTGAGATCCGCGCGAAGGGTCTCCCTCACTGTGCGCCAGACTTCGACATCGTCGTTCACACTGAGGCGGATTATTCCGTCGAGCGCAGCGAGTTCATTGCACTCGGACTCCACAGATGGAGGCTCGCTCCCGTACACATACCCGTGGCCGCGGTGCAGACCTACGTTGCCTCGAACCCTCACCTGATTGCAACTATTGACGGAAAGATCGCTCGTCTGCCCGACATGGTCGCGAATGAGAGGACGGACTTACGGACCCGCTTGCTCGGACGGAAGCTGACGGCGGACAACAAACTCGTCGAGATACGCGGCCACAACCCGGCGGCGTGGGAGCACGTTCAAGAGCTGCGGGCTGCCAGGGCGGCGGCACTCGAGATCGAGTGCCTTATCCATACAGGCGATCCGCGGGATCTGCTTGTGAGCACAGCCATTGCTTACAAAGACACGCTGAGAGAAAGCATCGCGTTCCTTACGGAGGGCGATGCCTTGGATGTTGCTTGGGGTACGACGGCAGATTGGCTCGCCGAGTGTCCGCTAGACTTCCGTGCTCGGAGCGTAGCGTGAACGTGGACGATCACGATCACGACCGCCGCCTACCTGTCGGCGCAACCGACCCAGCTATGACGTTCACGAGACGTCCGACTTCCGTTCCGCCGGACCTACGGCCCGAGTGGCGTCTTCCGCTGTTGCTACTTATCGTTCGGCACTGCCGCGGCCAGACAGCGAGTCGTGAGCAACTTAGTATCTTGAACTCGGCAATCCTCCGCCCTGAGTCTCGGCGGGCATTGCTTGCCGCGCTGGGCGGACGTCTCACACCAGAAACGCCCATCGCCCAGTTCGAGCCGGCGCTCGATCGAGCGATCGATCGCGCCGTCGGCCTAGGATTACTCATCGTAAACGCTCATGATCGTCTCGAGTTGACGACCGTTGGTCGGACAGTGTTGCGAACGCTCGACTCGGACGACAACCTGTTTGTAAATGAGCGTGAGCTGCTCAAATCACTGCCCAAGGCTCTGTCGCAGGCCACCATCCGCAAAGCACTCACTGAGCGACGCGTGACATGAGACTACGGCTCCGGCGGTTTGAACTCCGAGCGGTCACCGCCGATGGGCCGTTCGGGGTTTCACTTCCCTTCTCCCCAGGACTTGTCGTGCTCAGGGGGGACAATTCAAGCGGAAAGTCGACGTGCCTGCAGGGCATCATCTACGCACTTGGGCTCGAGGGAATGTTGAGTCCCAGCCGGGCGGTCCCGCTGCCGCACGTCGCTACCGCCTCGCTAACCGATGAGGCGAGTGGTCGCGAACTCAACGTACTTGAAAGCTATGTCACGCTGGAGTTCGAGAACGAGGCGGGGCAGATCGCGACCGTGAGGCGGTATGCCAAACACGCGTCGATTGACACCCAGCTGGTCACTGTGTGGGACGGCCCGATCCTTTCCGAGCCGGTCAACGGGCTCCGCCAATCGACCTACTTCGTGAGGAGACCTGGATCCGCGCAGCGGGAGGCGGGATTCCATCACTGGCTGGCGGAGTTCGTTGGCTGGCAGTTACCCGAGGTCGCGCGGTATGACGGCGGGACCTCTCCACTCTATCTCGAGACGATCTTTCCACTCTTCTTTGTCGAGCAGAAGAGGGGATGGGCAGGGATACAGGCCCAGACCCCTACGTATTTCCGCATCCGCGACGTGGGGCGTCGCAATGTGGAGTTCGTCCTAGCCCTGGCGGGCGGGGACATCGTGGCCGAACGGCAACTACTCCGAGAGAAGATGACCCTCCTTCGCCAGCAGTGGGTAAGTGCCGTGACGGCCTTCCGAGCAGGTGCAAACGATCTCGGCATTGGCGTCACCGACGTGCCCGAGGAGCCCACGGCCTCGTGGCCTCTTGAGCCTGGACCATCCCTGTGGTTGGCAGAGCCGGGCGAATGGCGCCCTCTCGAGGCAGAGACAGCAAAGCTCAAGGTCGAGTTGGCGAACCTAACGCGTCGCGTCCTACCTACCGCTGAAGAGGCGGCGCCGGGGGCATCCAATGAGCTACAGGCCAACCTTCAGGAGCTACACGACATCTCAGGGCTTGCGGATGCGCTGCACCGCGAGTTGGCTATGGAGGAGGATCAGATCCGGAGCCTCGAGAGCAGAATTGCGTCACTCAATGATGATGTCCGCCGCAGTCAGGACGCGGACATCCTTCGAAAGATGGGCGCGCCCATATCTGCGATTGCGCCGGCTGATTGCCCGACCTGTCATCAAGAATTGCCCTCAACCCTACTAAACCCTGCCGCAGCGATCGTACCAATGCCGATTGAGAGCAATATCCAACTCCTGAAGGACCAGATTGAGCTGTTCCAAGCGATGCGGAGCGACATCACTTCGGCGATCGCGGCGAAGCGGCAGCAGCTCGTCGCTCTTGATGGGCGCGCGCGGGCGTTGCAGCAATCGGTTAGGGCGGCGCGCGAGACACTGGTCTCCGCTCGCGGAGCACTCTCAATTGATGATATGGAACGTCGAGTCCATTTGCGTGATCGCATTGAGACCTTGGATGGCGTGGAAAGTCGCCTGTCGAGCTTAACGTCGGTTCTGGCTCAGCTGGCTGGCACGTGGGCAGATTTGCTCCAGGCTCAGATTCGACTCCGAGAACAAAGCACACCTCGAGCAGATCAAAGAAAAATCGAAGCCCTCCAGGCACGATTCTTGGACCAGTTGATCGAGTACGGATTCACTAGCGTGCCCGTAAAGGAGCTGACGATTTCCGAGGACACATACCTTCCGGTTTACGAGGGCGTCGATCTGGGTTTTGATTTGTCTGCGAGCGATATGATCCGGACGATCTGGGCCCATCGCGTCGGACTTCTCGAAGTAGCCAGAAGCGTCGACAGTCATCACGCGCAGCTATTGGTCTTCGATGAGCCCCGGCAGCAGAGCACGGACCCGGTCAGCTTCGCGGCCCTTTTCCATCGCGTTGCTCAGGCAGCCGCTTCGGGTCAACAAGTGATCTGCGCTACGAGCGAGCCAGAGACGAGCGTCCGCAGCATGCTGGACAGGGTTCCACACCAATACCTGGGCTTCTCTGGAAAGCTGATTGAGCGGGTACCCAGTTAGTGTGGTAATCCCTCCGGAGGGTAAGACACCAGGACCGAGCCAAGCTTGAGTGATGCCCCATAGTCCTCCGCCATAAGCGTTGAAGGCGTTGGGATTGATGTGAACGGCTAACCGTTTCAGGCACCAGGGCGCGCACTAGCGGCCGGCGACGGGGGTCACGAAGTGGGAGGAACCATTCGCCCGCTGGCATCGACAAGCCGACGCCGATCCGAGTTCCGCAGGGCTTGAAGGACGCTCATTACATCGAAGGCGGGCTACTCGCAGATCAGGTGGGGTTCTGATCGCGGTACGTGCTCACGAGGAAGCTAGCCAACGTCTTTGCGCTGTCGACAACGAGCACCGCATGGCGGCGCTTGGGGGCATATGAGCGGACGTGACGATCGCCCATCTTGTTGCTGACACCCGCGATCCCGGAGACAACGCTAGCGAGTCCCGTTAGTACCTGCTTGAGCGGAGTGTCGAGGTCGGGTCTGGAGGGCTCCAGTGTCAGCAGTTTTTGGACCCGCTTGTAGAGCTTGCCGAGGTCACCGTCGTAGTCTGGCGGGCTAGGATCCAGGGCTCGCTCGATGTCAGTTAGTACCGCCTCGAGCATGGTCCTTGCGTTCGTCATCGCGCCATCAAAGTCACCCTCCCGGATTTTCTGGTCACACTTCGTTCGTTGCTCGTCGAGGAACCGCCGAGCGTCGTCGTCCGCACCGGTCAGGGGGTCAACGAAGGCCACCATCGAGCCGTCGAGGGTTCGGACCCGCGGAAGACCTCTCCCGTCGACGGCAACCTCGTACCCGTCGTACCGCAGCCGCTGGTTCAGGTAGTCAATCGCCGCCGGGTGGTCGAATTGGCGGTCGATGAACCCACCAGGGTGGAGTACCTCGGAAATCAGACGCGTTAATTCTGGTGTGTCGTTCAGTGCGCGGAGCTTCTGCTGGGCAAAAGGGCCGCGCGACGGAAAGCCTGATCCGTATACGTCACTGGCCCCGAATTCGTTGAAAAGGCGCACAAGGTCATACCCACCTCGGTAGGGTCCGAGGGAGTTATTGCCCAAGATAATGTCGGCTAGCGCTGCGAGAGTCCGACCTGAGACCTTCATTGACGAGAAGCGTATCCCTTACTCCGGGGCCGCAAGCGACGGGGGTGGCCGCACGCCACCCTGACCCGAGTGGTGACGCGGTAGAAGGAGCTGGCAGAAGCGAGGGCCAAACAAGCGATCTGGTGGTTCGCATGGCGGGACCCGCTCGCACGACGTTGGCGATGCGTGTGGTTTGCGCTGTGATGAGCCGATACATCCTCTGCGCACGGTGAACCGCCAGGGCCGTCGCTGCATCACCGCAGTCGGCAAGCGCGACCCGCTGCGCTCGTGATCCTGCCTTCTGAACACTGGATCTATCCATTACCACGACGGCACCTGTGTAGAGTCAGTAATCATGCACGGCCCCAGAGTTGGGAAGGAAGACGCTTTTGAACAAGAGTACCGAAGAGAGTTTCTTGCCCGGATCACGCGATTGGGACAGATCGTGGAGTATCTGGGCGACCGAGCTACGTTGGATTGTGGTCTGCATCTCTATGAGCGAGCGGCGCCTGAGCGCGATCTCCGGCTAAGCCAAGTACGTGTCTGGTTTCAGCTCAAGGGCATCCACGCGACAACGTTCTCCCCCGAGGCCTTCGGCGCCTCAGAGACAGTGCCCGTGGCCGATTTGCCGGTGGATCACGTCTGGTTCTGGTATGGGGCGCCGGAGCCCGTATACCTTGGTGTCTACATAGAGGCTGCGGACGAATATCTGGTTGCTGATGTCCGCGAGGTGGTCGATCGCCAAGGTGGTGCACAGATGCTCGGGGAGAAACGAGAAGCGGGTCAGGCGACGATTACGCTGCATGTATCAAAGGAACACACGCTGGCGCGAGCGACCCAGACCTTTCCCCGGCGAGCAAGCCTACGGTTAGACGGGCCGGATTTCAGGGGGCGACCGCTCGGTCACCGCATGGATCCACTGCGGAGCGAGCTGCTGACGTTGAGTCCCGACGACTTCGAGGCGCTTGTTCTCCGACTGCTTGACGCGCACGACTTCCGCGGCTCCATCGGGATCAATTTGGAGCAGATGCTCGATCCCAGAGTAGGACGCGTGAGGGCGTTAGTAGGAACCCTCTATCTGACCTATGAGTGGACGAGCCCGCTCTTCACAGAGTTCGGCAGCGGTCCTGAGAGCGACTTCCGGATCGAGTCGCCCTCGGAACGCGCGCAAGGAAAGGTCCTTATCGTCATTCATTCGGAGCCCGCCGGCACTCCTGAAGCCAGTGATGAGATCTCCGAACTCGTCCGTGCGCTGCGCGGCGATGAGGTGTCTCGGGCCTTAGTGTTCCTTAACCGCACGGAGCTTGGGGACTCTGCGCTATGGGGGGCTTGGCGAGGGCTATTCGCAGAGCTGCATGCGCTGCCCCAAGGCCTCGGGAGCCTGGCATTTAACGTGCTGACGGCTACTACCATCTACCTGGAGTTTCTCGACCGTCTGCGGTGGCGAATCGCGAACTACCGATAGCGAGTCACGACGATGATCGTGGCTGTTGCTCTTAGCCAACCATCGAGGAAGGCGTCCGACAGTCACAGTACAGTCACGCAACCAGCAGCCGCGCGTGGGAGGCCCGCCATGTCGAAGCTAATCCTGGTCGGTGATGACGACCACGCGTTCGCCGAGTTCGAGAGCTCAAGCGTTCCCCGTGTAGGCGAGACGATCCGCCGTGCGTGGGGCGACAGCGTTCAACCGATCCCAGTAAGGGCTGTCGAGCATAGGGGCGGTCACACTAAGGGCTCGCAGCTCCGCCAGCCTTCAGAGACGGCTCGGTCGTGATCAGGGTCGACGAGGGTAGGGACGGGTGAAGCCACTAGGGCCGGAGGAGGAAGGAGCTCGAGCGATCGTCGAGCAGACGCTGGGCTTGTCGGTGTTCCAGCACGACGATGGTTCTGACGATGGGATGTACGACCTCAAGGTGGTCCGGGATGGCTCGATCGTGGCCGCGTTGGAGGTGACCATCGCCGCTGACCAGAAATCCATCGAACTTTCGGTGCCACTCTCGAGACTCGCCAGCCTGCATGGTGGAGTCTGGACAGACGGGAGGCTGCGCGGCGGTTGGCTCGTAACCGTTGACGCAGCCCGTACGCGGGTTAAGGATCTCTCCTCGGAACTCCCGATGCTCCTGGCGGAGCTAGAAGCAACGAACCGCCCCAGTCTCGACCGAGAGTACGACTCGGAAGCCGACGCCCTGGCCACGCAGGCTGATGAGCTCGGTGTGCTGTTTGCATGGCAGAGTGGTACGACAAGTAAGCCGGGGAGCATCTACACCACGATCGACACTCGGGGCCTCGCCGGATTCGTGGCAGAAACGGGTGACGCTGTGGCCACCTGGATTGGCCGCTTCCTTAAAGCAAAAGAGCGACGAGACGTGAGGCTGAAGCTCGGCGCATCTGGTCTTGAAGCGAGGCACGCGTTTGTCTGGGTGCCGCTGCTGTTCACCACCGCCCCGTTCGGAGTGGTGGAGGTTCTGACGCGTCGCGCGATCCCGCTTCCTACCCTTGCACCGGAACTTCCGACCGAGATAACCGACGTGTGGGTGGCGAGTACCTGGGATGGAGGTCTGAGATGGACGCCTGGCCGGGGTTGGTCAACCTTTCAGGTCACCCCGCAGAGTTCGCCTTCGCCGGCGTCCTGAGCTGCTGAGGATGGACCGCGAACGGCCCGCAAGAATCCGATGAGCTCGCGAGTTCTAGAACACTAGATTCTGCCGCCGCCGTCCCGCGGATCGGAATCGGATGCCACGGAGGAGAGGCATCCAGGGCGTCCAGCCCTCCTCAGCGATGGCGAGGTCAGTCCAGCGATATCCTCTCCCCGGGGGACCGGGAATCAATCCGCACCGGGACAAATGGATACGGAACCTGAAGGCCCCGCCACGTCGCAAGACCGCCAAAGAAGCGACCCTCTTGTTGGCGGCTATTTGGATAATGAAGAGGCGCGCCATCCTCGTGAGCGACCGCCGTCAGGCGTCCCGGGGATGGCTCACTCGAGCCTCATCGGCCTTGAACCTATCGACACCTTGTCTGACACCCCTATGCCGCGATCGTGCCCGGCTTCCGGCGGACGGAATCCCTGTGTCACCGCCGAATATTGGGATACGCGACGGCCGTTTACGGGCGTCAACCGGACGCACCGTGGACGAACTTGAAAACCGCAGTGGTGTCAGAGCCACCGGGGGTTCGAATCCCTCTCCCTCCGCCAACTAAGTTCGTTGTTGGATAAGGGATTTGGTGGGGTTGGTTGGGATGGGGTGCGGGGTGAAGAGGGGCTGGGTTGGGGGTTCACAGCAGTTTTTGACAGCAGTTTGGGCGTGAACCCGACAATCAGAGCTTCCCCTTAGGGCGCTATTGAGGCGTGCGCGAGGGCCATACTTGAATCACGGCTAGATGTGCGATTGGACACACTGGGTAGTGAAGCGGTAGCCTGAGGCCGAGGAATCCTATTGAACGTCACCACAACACTAGATGTCTCGCAGACCGCTCAAGTCCTAGATCTGCCCGAGAGCACCGTAGTGGACTGGGTCAGGTCGGGGATTTTGCGGGTATACCAGCTGCCGGGTGGCGAGGAAGAGTCGGTTAGGCCGGCCATCGCAAGAGTGCACCGGGACAGATCGGTGGACGCAGGCTCGTTTGACCCGGATTTATTTTACCTTCGTGACCGACGCGATCTTTACCCGGTGGTCGAGATCCAAGGGGCTCCTAGCCGTGTTCGACGACACGAGGGCGTCACGGCTTAGTCACCAAAGCGGCCAAAGTCCACAGGCGCTGATAGCTTCAGCGCCATGAAGGACCAGTCGGTGCTCAACGTCCGTGAGACCGCCACGCTCTTGGGCGTTCACGAGAACACAGTACGGAATTGGGTGGAGCGAGGCGTCCTCCGCGCCTATCGCCTCCCTGGTTCGGGATACCGGCGGTTTGGGGCGGAGGATGTCGCCCATGTCCGAGCGGCCATGCTCCGGGATGCAGGCTCACTTGACCCCGGCCACCCGACCGCTTCGGCCTGAGCTCGGCGTTTTGCTTCGTCGATTAGTCCATGGGGGCTCGATAGCCCTGATCATCGCTTGGCCATTCGCCCGTATATAGGCGAATCAATTGACCCTGGAGTTGGCGGACAGCAGGGGCTTGGAGTTGAGCGATGCGGCGCGATGCACGAAGTAAGTCTCGCTCGATAGTTACAGGCGAATGTAAGAACACAGCGCTCTCAGGGATTTCGGGATGTGATGGCAAGTACATTACGTTCGACAGATCGTCGTCACGTCGCGCTCGCTCCAACAACCCCGAGGTCAGATTGCCGAGCCGGAGCAATTCTGCGACGTGCACTAGCGGGCACAGCGTCATAAAGTTATGTCCGTACTGGTCGCTTCCAGGCAAGCGCATCGAGTCGGTTCGTGTGATGAGCATGGACAGAACCGGGGCTGCCAGCGGACTCGAAACGAGGCGAGGGAATGTTGGCCGCGCTAGGTCCTCAGGACTCGCGGAAGTGGCCCGTGTAGTCTCCCAATCGGTCGCGTCCGCCCCCAACTCTTCAACTAGGGCGGCCATAGTCACGTCAGAAGATACTGACGCGAGTCTCGCAATACCTTCAATCGGGGCTATCGGGAACTCGAAGATGTCGCCTTGGCTGAATTGCTCGGGCTGGGTACGAGAGTCTTCGTAGTAGTCGCTGTCAGGAGGTCGGTCCATTACTCGGAATCAATCTTCCCGTGCCGTTCTTGCAAGCCGTCGTCGGGGTTGGTCCAGCGAATCAATCGCCACACCTTCCCAGCGGCCAGCGGTGCAGGCATATTCTGCGGCGGGGCAGGGTCTGCGGGTGAGGTAACGGGAAGTTGCAGGAGGCGTCCATCGTCGGGAGGTCCAAGCGATGGCAAACTCAGATGGTGAACGAAGCTTGGTCCACGTACCCAAAAGGACACTTCACGCGCAGGGAGGCTTCCCCCTAGCCAGCGGACATGGGCTGTGACCATTGGTGATCCGCTCGGGATGCTCTTCACACTGATGTCAAGGATCGGGTAGGCAATTCGTACCTGTGCAAGCGCGGCCTCGGCACTGGTTTTTGCTGCTTGGGCAGCGGCCTTGGCCGCAACGATGGCTCGCCAGTTGGCCACTAGCGTGAGGGCGCCGACGACAACTAGGGCAATCGTCCCCCAGGCCAACATCTCGTCCGTCGTGAATGTGACCCCGAAGAGGCTGTACGTAACGTTCGAGATGATCAAGTCCCACGAACTGATTCCCATCCCTAGATCTCGCGTACGCCTCCGTCGACGGTGGAGCAGTCAAGCATCAGGAACCTTACTGCTCATGGACGGGCTCTAGTAGCAGCCGGCCAACTGCCGTGATCGCAACTTCGCGAGGCCGCACATGAGCCTGGCCTCCCCCTACCCTTGTATTCCGCCATGGCCGCTGCCGTCGGCAACCACGTCTGGAAGATCGAGGAGATCGTCGCGCTCCTAGGTTAGGCTTGGACCCGTGGACGAGGGGAAGGTGAGGGCAGCGAAGCGGCGCGTCTTGTGGCTAATGATTCCGGTGGCGATCGTCGCCGTCATCCTGGCGACTATCACCGTCTGCCTCATCTGGGTGGTTACGCATCCTGGTTCGGCCGGCCCATAGGTCGGATTCAAACTGACCCACTACCCGCCGCCCGATCGTTCGCCGCGCAGCGCCCTCTGACGTTTCGACCCCAACGCTGACCCCAACCGGCGCGGAAACTGGCGGACCACGGCGGACTCGCGAACGAGCGAAAACCATTACGCAGCAACAACTACGGACGTCGATGGTCATCCCCGGACGGGCCCTTTTCCGGCTCATAACCCCACGGTCCCAGGTTCGAATCCTGGCCCGCCCACTTTTTGTTGTGTAAAAGTCCCCACCAAAGCCAGCGTGATCAATGGTCGTCTGGTCATGACTCCTCCTCAACGAACCCGCGCCGTCTCTCTGAGCGCCCAAGCGGATCGCGGCGTCGTAAGGACGTTTTGTGGTTGGGGTAACAGCTGACTAAGGCACGGCCGCGGATCGAGGCGCGGCGGTTCTCGTCGACCTGACGGTTGCGATGTTGTGACGCCTTTGGTACGATTGGTCGCATGGAGGGGGGAGCCGCCAGTCAGGTTGTCGACCGTCGCGGCGACAGTGGAAGGGCGGCGAGCATCGCAAGGTTCCTGTCGAGACAGACGACCATCGCTGCCGGTGTCGCCCTGATCGCCCTGGTGTTCCATGTGACCGGATCGATAAGATCGGTGGCGACCGCGAACCAGTCAGTGCTGGTCCTGGCGATCGTCATCGCCCAGGTCACCATGCCGAACCGGCACTTCCGGGAACTGCTCACCGCTCCGTCGCATACCACCCGGTCGGTCGCCGAAGGGGAGGCCGCGACAACGTGGCAGCGCCGGAGAGATGACCCTGAGAGAGTGAGCTTCTGCGGAATCACGGTCTCGCCGCGGGCCGGCATCGCGACCAACTGGCTGATCCGCCAGGCGCACCGCCGCACGAGCTGACCGGCACGCGCTCCCGCGCACCGCTACCTCATATGCTGTGCGAAACAGGCCGCGTCCACGGGGGCATGGATATGGGTTTTCTCGACGACGTGAAGAAGGCGGCGCAGGACGCGGGGCACGCGGTGCAGCGTCAGGTTGACAACCTGCAGAAGCCGCCGGCGCCTCCGGAGCCGCCACCGGTCGATGGCCCGGCGACGACCTCCCCGCTGGAGCCACCGCTGATGGCGGGCGCACCACCTGAGGCGCCCGTGGCGCCCGCCCCGTTCACCTTACCGTCCTTCGGTGAGCCGCCATCGGGCCCGCCGCCTCAGCTGCCGTCGCCGGAGGGCGCCGCGCCGCTCGCTCCGCCTTCCCCAACCCCGTAGCCGGGGGCTCGCGTCAGAGGGTTCGCTTCTGCGGGTAGACAGTCTCGCCGCGAACGAGCATCGCGACGAATTGATCGATGCGTCGCTCACGGGTCGCCTGCTGCTTCGCATTGCCGACGCGGTAGAGGATCGCGTAGCGGTTCTGGCTGGTCAGGATGTCGAACATCGCCTGAGCTTGCGGCTGCGCCGCCAAGGCCGCGGCGAGGTCGGATGGCACCTCGCTGGACGCCGGGCCCGAGTAGGCGGCGTCCCAGCGCCCGTCGCGCTGCGCCCGTTCGACCTCAGCCTCGCCGGCGGGATGCATCCGGCCCTCTGAACGGAGCCGGCTCACTATCCCGACGTTGCGCGTCGACCAGTTGCTGCGCGTCCGTCGCGGGGTGAACCGCTGCCGGTACGTGGCGTCATCCCTCGGGGCGGCCTGGCCGTCGATCCAGCCGTGACAGAGCGCCTCATCGAGCGCCTGCGCGTACTTGAGCGCGGTTGGCAGCGTGGTGCCTTTCTTGGAAAGGACGAGCCAGACGCCGGTGGGGTTGGCATGGTTCTCGGCGAGCCACCCTCGCCACGCAGCGGCGTCCGGGACGACCAGTTCCGGGATGTCGGCTGCCATACGTGCAGCGTCGCAGATGAGCCCCGAAGGAGCGAGTCGGCGGACGCTACGATGGCCGCGCTCATGAACAGGTGCCGGTAGCCGATCCCATGTCCTGCGACTGGCTGTTCGTCGACGGGTCGAGCCTCATCTTCCGCGCCTTCTACGGCGTCCCCAAGACGGTGCGGTCCCCGGACGGAAGGCTGATCAACGCCGCCCGTGGATTCCTCGAGACGTTGACGCGGCTGACCGGCACCAGGCAGCCGAAACACATGGCGGTGGCGAGCGATGCCGACTGGCGGCCTGACTGGCGGGTCGCGCTGATCCCGGGGTACAAGGCCCAGCGCGTCGCCGAACCGATCCCGCCGGCGCTCATCCCGCAGATGCCGGTCATCGACGCATTCCTCGCGGCGATCGGCATCGATGCGCTCGGGGTGGCCGGGTACGAGGCGGAGGACGTCATCGCAACCTGGACCGCCAGCGCCGGCGGGACCGTCGAGATCGTCAGCGGTGACCGTGACCTGTTCGCGCTCGTCGAGGACCCGAGAGTGACGGTGCTCTACCCGGAGAAGGGGGCATGGGCCCTCGTCGACGAATCCGAGGTGACCCGGCGCTACGGGATCCCCGGGCGTCGCTACGCGGATTTCGCCATGCTGCGCGGCGATCCTTCGGATGGGTTGCCGGGGTTGAAGGGCGTCGGCGCGGTCGCCGCCGCGTCGATGATCCGGCAGCACGGGGGCGTGCCGGCGATCCTCGAGGCGCGACGCCTCAGCGAGCACGACCAGGAATACCTGACCCGGGCACTGCGGGTGGTTCCGCCTGTCCCCGACCTCGCGATCGAGCTTCCAGAGGGCAGGCGCGACCACTACCCCGCCGATCCCGCAGCGCTCAACACACTGATGGCCGAGCATGGCCTGCAGGCGGCGTCGAGCCGTCTTGTCGATGCGCTCAACGAACAGCTGGACAAACCCTGAGATGACCCGCCTCCGCAACGATCGCGTGCTCTTCATCGGCATCGCTATCGCGGTGGTGAGCCCGCCGCTCCTCACCCTGATCCTCGTCCGGCTGCCGACGTCGGAAGCACGTGCCTACGTCTTCCTGTACCTGGGGATTGTCGCTTCGCTTGGGCTGCTCACCGGTCTCATCCCAGCGCTGGTCGCCGCGGCGCTGTCATCCGTCCTCGGCGACTATTTCTTTCTCCCACCGGTCGACAGCCTCAGCCTCGCCAACCCGAGCGATGTCCTCTACCTGGTCATCTTCTTTGCGACCGCGAGCGCTGTCGGCGGGGTCGCAGCGCTCCGGCGGGGCGCAATGATCGAAGCACGCCGGCTGACCCGGACACTTGCGGAGGCGAATGCCGAGCTCGAGCGGCTGTACCGCGAGCAGGCGGCGTCGGCGAGGACGGCGGTCCGGTTGGCACAGACGCAGCAGCAGATCTCCGCGCTGCGAGAAGCAGATCGCGTGCGACGCGAACTCCTCCAGAACGTCAGCCACGAGTTGCGCACGCCGTTGGCGAGCATTCTCACCGGCGCGACCGTGCTCCTCGGCCGGAATGACGTCTCCGGGGCGGCTCGCGACGGTCTGACCGGCATCGTCACCCAGTCCCGGAGGCTCGATCGGCTGGTCGGCGACATGCTTGACCTTGCTCGCATCGAGGGGCACGCGCTCGAACTCCGCCTCGAGGACATCAACGTCGGTGATGCGGTCGAGGCGGCGGTGAGCCGCCTCAAGCAGATCCGACCCACTCGCGCCTTCCGCGTCAGCACCGAGCCGGGTTCGCTCGAGGCCGTCGCCGACTGGGACCGCATCGGCCAGGTTCTGGACAACCTTCTCGTCAACGCCGACCGCTATGCCCCTCCGACGTCCCCGATCGAGATCCACGTCGCCCCGGGGGCCCGCGGAACGATCGTGACCCGGGTGATCGACCACGGCCCCGGCGTCGACGTCACACTGCGCGACCGAGTCTTCGAGCGTTTCGTCCGCGACGAGCACTCGGGGGCAGAGGGCACCGGTCTCGGGCTCGCGATCGTCCGCGGGATCATCGAGGCGCACGCGGGGCGCATCTGGCTGGACGACCCCGTGCCGGGCGGTGGCGCCGTCTTCGCGTTCACGCTCCCGGCGGCTCCCGTCGATGCCGTCCACGCGGATCCTGCGGTCACCGACCCGGCGAGCGTTTCCTAGAAGAACCCGACGCTCGAGAAAGAAGGCTCAGGGCGTTGCGTTCTCGGGCGGTGTGGCGAGCACGTGGATGTCAACGTCGGTGAGGAACTCGATCAGCTTGCGCAGCGTCCCGCGCCGTCCCCGGCCGCGCGTGACCACGATCTCGGTCGCGAGAATCTTGCGCGCGTACTGCGTCAGCGCCCTCGCCGGGTCGCGCTCGTACAGGGTCACGAAGGTCCCGTCGGCCTGGTGGGTGAGGGCTGCGTACGTACCGAGAAGTTGCATCTCCTGCTCAGAGCGCTTGCGATCGCGAACCGTGACCGCGGTCATCTTGCCGTCGAGTCGAGCTGCGAGCGCGGCTGTGCTGGCGATGACATCCTCCATGCCGGGGCGGGGCGGAACGCAGAGCATGACCCGCGGCTTCACCTCCCACGGCGTCTCGATCCCGCGGTCGCGCATGTAGGCGACCAGACGGCGGTCGGTGTGCTCGGCGAGGATCCGGAAGGCCAGCTCGCGGAGGGACTCGAGGACTTCGGGTCGGAACGCAAGGGCACGGGCCCGAGCTGCTTCGCTCGCCGGAACGATCTCACCGCGGCGGAGGCGTTCATCGAGGAGCGAAGGCGTGATGTCGACGATCTCGAGCTCGGTCACCTCGTCGAGGAACGCGTCATCCACAACATGCTCGGGACGCGGCCCAAGCATCGCGCCCATGCCGTCAACGGTGCTGCGGAGATCGGTGAGGTGCAGGGTCGCGATCAGCATCATCCCGGCACGCAGCAGGCGGGGTACCGCCTCGGTCATCGGCCGTCCCTGCGTATCAACCCCCGCGAGATCGTCGAGGCACGCGACCTCCGGGTTGCGGCGGAGCAGCGCTTCCACGTCGACGTTTCCTTCTCGCGCAGACGACGTCGGCCCGCCGAGCATCTCGAGGTCGCCGAGCGCCAGCTCGCAGCGGTTGCGCCCATCAGTCTTCACCGCTGCTATGACGACATCGGTGCCGCGCTGGCTGCGACGATTGGCCTCGTCGAGCATCGCGACCGTCGTGCCACAGCCCCGGGCGTATCCGAGGTAGACGCGCAGCCCGGACCGGCTCGCGCTCGCGTGCAGGGCGCGGAGGAGCACGTCCGAGTCGGGGCGCTGGTCGCCGGCGAATGGAACGTCGCGGCTCACCGGAGCGGGACGGGCCACGACGTGCACACTCACATCCGGGAGCTCAGTGATCAGCCGGTCCACGAGCCCGCGTCGCAGGCGGCCGCGGACTCCGGCATGGGCTGCCTCACCGACGACGACGTGCTGCACGGCGAGCTCCTGCGCGACGCCGATCACGGTGTCGGCGACCTTGCCCTCGCGCTCGATGAACCCGCACTGCAGGAGCTCGGCCAGCTCCCTGGCCTTGGTTGTGCCGTGGTCCGTCTCTTCGTCGTGCCGTCCCGACACCACGAGCACTGTGCAGAAACCGCCGAAGCGCCTCGCGAGACGGCTCGCACGGCGGATGAGCGGACCGCTGCTCTGACGGCCGCTGACGGCCACCAGCACGGTTTGCGGGGCGGGACGGACGGCGCCTCGCGCGCGACCGACGGTTTGGGCCACGAGTCGAAGCGCGATCTCGCGCAGCGCTGCGAGATTTCCCGGCCGGAAGAAGTTTGCGAGCGCCGTGTCGATCTTCTCCGGGGCGTAGATGTTGCCGTGACGCATGCGCTTGCGCAGCGCCTCAGGGGAGATGTCAATGAACTGGATCTCGTCAGCATTGTCGAGAACCTGGTCGGGCAGGGTCTCGCGAACCGGTATGCCGGTGATGCGCTCGGCGAGGTCTTTGACTGACTCGAGGTGCTGCACGTTGACGGTGGTGACCACGTCGATCCCGGCGTCGAGAATCTCCTCAACGTCCTCGTAGCGCTTGGAGTGGCGGACGCCGGGCACGTTGGTGTGCGCTAGCTCGTCGACCAGCACGACCTGCGGACGCCGCGCGAGGATCGCGTCGAGATCCATCTCCTCCATGAGCTTTCCGTGGTACTCGGCTTTGAGACGGGGGACTACCTCGAGGCTGCCGATCGCCTGCTCGGTGAGCTTGCGGCCGTGCGTCTCGACGTATCCGACGACGACGTCCTCTCCCTGGGAGCGGCGGTCGTGGGCCTCACGGAGCATTGCGAAGGTCTTGCCGCTTCCCGGTGTGGCCCCGAGGAACACCCGCAGGTGGCCGCGCCCCACCTTGTTGGTCGCCGGAACCGGCACCGCGCCGGCGGCGATCGTGTCGGTCATATGGCTAATGATGCTCGACTCGATCCCGTGGTAAACGCGTTAGCCGGTAAGGCTGGATTGCTGTGCGTCGAGGGCGAGGTTGAGCTGGAGGACGTTGACCACCGGCTCCCCGAAGATCCAGAGGATGCGGCCCTGGACCTGGGATTCCACAAGCGCGTGCAGCTTGGCGGCGCTGAGGCCGCGGGCACCGGCGACCATGTTCACCTGGGCGATGGCGGCGGCCTCACTGATGTCCGGGTCGAAGCCGGTGAAGTCGGACGTCACCAGGTCGATCGGGATGGGGGTGGAGACGCCGGCCGCGGTGTAGGCGGCGACCGCTGCCGTGATCGTCTCCTTCAGCACCGGGTTCGACGGGCCCAGGTTGCTTCCGGCCGAGTTGGCGGCGTTGCACGGCTCGAGCGCGGCGGTGCTGGCGTTGGTCGTGTACGAGAGACGTCCCTGGAAGTACTTGGTATCGATCGTGATCTTCAGGCTCCCATCCTTGGCGACCGTCTCCTGCGGGCAGCTCTGCCCGATCAGGGTCGAGCCCACGACCTTGCCGTTGACCGTGACCAGGCTGCCATTGGCGTTGCTGTTGAACGCGACCTGCGAGATGCCCGTGATCACGAATGTGTAGACCAGCGCGAGCGCGGCGACAAAGATCGTGAGCCGGAGGCCGATCAGGAGTTGCTTGGGAAGGTTGCTCATGGGGTGTGTCGCCTAGCTAGACCAGGTGAATCGAGGTGATGATCACGTCGATAATCTTGATGCCGATGAAGGGCGCGATGATGCCGCCGAGGCCGTAGATGAGGAGGTTGCGGCGCAGCAACGCAGCCGCGCCGACGGCGCGGAAACGTACGCCACGAAGCGCGAGCGGGACGAGCGCGATGATGATCAGCGCGTTGAAGATGACCGCGCTGAGGATCGCGCTGTGTGCCGAGTGCAGACCCATGACGTTGAGCACGGACAGCGGCTTGAGCGCCGCGTATGCCGTGAACATCGCCGGGATGATCGCGAAATACTTGGCCACGTCGTTGGCGATGCTGAAGGTCGTGAGTGCGCCTCGCGTGATCAACATCTGCTTCCCGGTCTCCACGATCTCGATGAGCTTGGTCGGATCGCTGTCGAGATCGACGAGGTTGCCCGCCTCCTTGGCGGCCTGGGTACCACTGTTCATGGCGACGCCGACGTCAGCCTGCGCAAGTGCCGGTGCGTCGTTGGTGCCATCACCGGTCATGGCCACGAGCTTGCCGCCGGCCTGCTCCTGACGGATGAGGTCGAGCTTGTTCTCCGGGGTCGCCTGCGCCAGGAAGTCGTCGACGCCTGCTTCAGCGGCGATGGCGGCCGCGGTCAGCGGGTTGTCCCCGGTGATCATCACGGTGCGAAGGCCCATGCGGCGCAACTCCGCGAAGCGCTCGGCTATGCCGGGCTTGACGATGTCCTTCAGGTGGATCGTTCCCAGAACGACGCGGTTCTCGGCGACGAGCAGCGGCGTCCCACCACTGCGGGCAATCACCTCGACCTGGGCGGTGACCTCTGCCGAGACCGCGTTGCCGCCGGACCACGTGTCGATGGAATCGCCGGCGCCCTTGCGGACGCTGTCGCTCCCCCGGTCAACACCGCTCATCCGTGTTTCTGCCGTGAACGGCACGAACGTCCAGGCATCACCTTCGACCTCTTCCGGAGCGCCGAAGCGCCGTGCCAGGGCGACGATCGAACGGCCCTCGGGGGTCTCGTCGGCGCGGCTGGCCAGGTCGGCCGCCTGCACGAGGCGCTCCATAGTGATGCCGGGTGCGGGCAGGAACTCGGTCGCCTGCCGGTTGCCGAGGGTGATGGTCCCGGTCTTGTCGAGGAGCAGGGTGTCGACGTCCCCCGCGGCCTCGACGGCGCGTCCCGACATGGCCAGGACGTTCTTCTGCAACAGTCGGTCGATACCCGCGATGCCGATGGCACTGAGCAGCCCACCGATCGTGGTGGGAATGAGGCAGACGAGCAGGGCGATCAGAACCGGGACGGAGATCGACGCGCCCGAGAAGATGGCGTAGGGCTGCAGCGTCACGACCGCGATCAGGAAGATGAGAGTCAGGCTGGCGAGCAGGATGTTGAGGGCGATCTCGTTGGGCGTCTTCTGCCGTGACGCGCTCTCGACCAGGGAGATCATGCGGTCGAGGAAGGTCTCGCCGGGGTTCTGGGTGATCTCGATGACGATGCGATCGCTCAGCACACGCGTGCCACCGGTGACCGCGCTGCGGTCGCCGCCGGCCTCGCGAATGACCGGTGCGGATTCACCGGTAATCGCCGACTCATCAACGCTCGCGATGCCTTCGACGATCGTGCCGTCGCTCGGGATCACGTCGCCGGCTTCACACACGACGATATCGCCCTTGCGCAGGTCCGGTGCGGGAACGGCGACCTCGGTGCCTCCGATCCCGCCCTGCAACTTGCGTGCGATCGTCTCGGTGCGCGTCCGGCGCAGCGCCTGCGCCTGGGCCTTGCCGCGCCCCTCGGCGATGGCTTCGGCGAAGTTCGCGAAGAGCACCGTGAACCACAGCCATAGGGCGATCTGGCCGACGAAGCTGGTGTCGCTGGAGTTGCCGACGATGCCGGCGATGAACCCGTAGGTGGTCATCACCGCGCCGATCTCCACGATGAACATCACCGGATTGCGAACCATGGCTCGCGGGTCCAGCTTGACGAAGCTCTGACCGATTGCGGGAACCAGGAGCTCGGGATCCGTGATGCTGGTGCGCCGGCGCTTGGTGCGTGTGGATGCAATTGCCATATCAGTGCCCCGCGATGAGCTTGAAGTGCTCGAGAATCGGTCCAAGCGAGACGGCGGGAAAGAACGTGAGGGCGGCGACGATGATGATCGTGCCGATCAACAGCGCGACAAACAGCGGTCCGTCGGTCGGGAAAGTCCCCGCGCTCGCGGGCACGATCTTCTTCTTCACCAGGTTGCCGGCCATCGCCATCACCGGGATGAGGAACAGGTACCGGCCTGCCCACATTGCACCGGCCAGCATGAGGTTGTAGAAGTTGGTATTGCCCGAGAGTCCTGCGAACGCGCTCCCGTTGTTACCGGTCGCGGACGAGAACGCATAGAGGATCTCCGTCAGCATATGCGGCGTCCCTTGGGTCGCAATCGGACCTGCTTGTCCCGCGGTGGTCAGGACCGCCGCAGCTGAGAAGCCCAGGATCGAGGCGGGGAGGACGAGTATCGCGATCGCCGCGTATTTGACATCGCGCGCCTCGATCTTCTTGCCGAGGTATTCGGGCGTTCTTCCAACCATCAGGCCCGCGATGAACACCGCCACGATTGCGAAGACGACCATCCCGTAAAGACCTGATCCGACGTCACCCGGGGTGATCTCGCCGAGCTTGATGAGCACAAGCGGAACGAGGCCGCCGATCGGCGTCATGCTGTCCATCGACGCATCGACTGAGCCGGTGCTCGTACCGGTGGTGGCGGTGTTGTACAGCGCCGACTGGATGGGCCCGAAGCGAGCCTCCTTGCCTTCCATGTTGCCGCCGGCGAGCGTGCTGGTGGATACCTGCGAGGCGCCGGTGCTGATCAGCGCCGGGTTGCCCTGCTGCTCCTGCCATGCGACCACACCGAACGCGGAGATGAGGATGATGCCCATGACCGCGCCGAGCACGATGCCCTGCTTGACGTGGCCGACCCACCGTCCGAAGGTGATGGTGAGCCCGAACGGGATGAGCAGGCAGATGAAGATCTCGAGCGAGTTCGTGAGCCCGTTGGGATTCTCGAATGGATGCGCGGCGTTGGCGTTGAAGAGGCCGCCGCCGTTGGTGCCGAGGTCCTTGATGGCCTCCATGGATGCGACCGGACCCTGCGCGATCGTCTGCACGCCGTTGGTGAGCGTGTGGACGACCGTATAGCTGTTGAAGTTCTGGATCGACCCGCTGGCGACGAGCACGATCGCGAACACCACGCTGATGGGGAGAAGGATGTACAGGATGCAGCGCACCATGTCCGCCCAGAAGTTGCCGAGCGTGCTCATGGTCCGGCGCGCGATCGCGCGGATAACCACGATGGCCACGGCGATTCCGACTGCGGCGCTGAGGAACTGGTGGAGCACGAGCGCAACGATCTGCGAGAAGTAGCTCATCGTGGTCTCGCCGGCGTAGTTCTGCCAGTTGGTGTTGGTCGCGAAGCTGATCGCGGTGTTGAAGGCGAGCGGTGCCGGCACTCCCGGGAGGTTCTCGGGATTGAGCGGGAGATGGTCCTGGAAGCGAAGGACGACGTAGGTGAAGGCGATGCTGATCACGGTCACCGAGAGAATCGAGACGAGGTATGAGACCCAGCCCTGCTCGTGGTCCGGGTCGATACCGATGATCCTGTAGGTGAGACGCTCAACAGGGGCAATGACGCGGCTCAACCAGACGCGTTCGCCCTTGAACACCTTGACCATGTAGCCGCCGATGAACCAGGCGCCAACGCCGACGGCGGCGTACGTGAGGACCGCCGCAATGATGTCGAGAACCATCAGAATCGCTCCGGGGCGACCAGGGCGATGATCAGGTAGATGGCGGCCAGCAGCGCTACGACCGCTGAGACGATGTAGCCGGTCAGTTCAGTCCCCATCTCAGATCCTCACCATGCCTTCGGACATGAGGAACGCGGCGACAATCATTCCGGCGAAGCAGAGCAGCACCAGCAGGTCAAGTGGCACGGTTTGAGTATTGAATCGGTTGCGTCAACGCTGCGTCAACGGTCCGCCCGGAGCTCCCTGCGCAGGCTGTCACCAGCGGCGTACCTCGAGGTGGGGCGCATCGTGACGGGCGGGCGTGGTCATGCTGAGCGAGCGCGCCAATGCAGTCAGGCGCACACAAAAAAGAGGCCGCGGGACTGGAGGGGTCCCGCGGCCTCGTGAGGAGCCTAGTTGTGCGGCGGGACGACCAGAACCGGGCACGGTGCGAGCCGGATCATCCGCTGACCGGCCGTGCCGAACACAAAGTCTGCGAGAGGGCCATGCCGGCTGGCTCCCGCGACGATGAGATCTGCGTGGCATTCTCGTGCCATTTCCGCGATGGACTTGGCGGCCTTGCCGACCGTCGATTGCATGTGGATTTCCGCGTCAAGTCCGGCGGCCTTCAGATCGGCCACCTGCAGACGTACCCTGCGCTGGAGACGATCCTCATCGAGATGAACTGGCTGCGCGCCCCCACGCATGACCATCAATTCATTGACGTGCGCGACGACAACCTTTGACCGGTCCTGCGTTGCGAGCGACTGCGCTACCGCGACGAGCTGATCAGCTGTGTCGGAGCCGTCTGAAGCGACCAGAATTGTTGTGTACATTGCCTCTACCGATAAACGGGCCAACGAACTACCTCTCACTATGGAGGCGTCTCTGTCAACAATCGGTCAATGACCTTCGACCGGCTGCGCTCAGCGATGCGCGAGCGCTACGGGCATTGGACCGGCACCCAGCGACGCTCCGGCCTGGTCGGCGAGTGTCACGGCGGCGAGCAGCTGATCGCGCCGCACTTTGGTGCCGGCTGCGGCGACCAGCACAAAACGGCCGAGGCGTCGAACATCGTGCTCGACCTCGATCGTGATCTCCTTGCCGGGGAGTCCGAGCGTGTCAACGCCCCACCAGATTCGCCCCCAGCTCACGTTGCCGTTCCTGTCGATGGTTGGTCCGGGTCGCTCCGGGCGCGACGTGTCGAACCAGCACTTACGCAAACCGAGCAGGCTGCGCAGCTCGTTGGCGACGGCTTCGACAACCTCGTCGGGTCCGGCGCCGGCGGCCATGAGCTCCGCGATTGCCTGGACGTGCGAAAGGTCCTCGCGCTGCTGCACGGCGAGTGTTCGGTGAGAGCGATTTCGAGCCGAGAGCTGGCCGACGATGAGGCCGCCGACGAGCAGAAGCGCTGTCGTCTCGATGTCCTGTGGATGCGAGATCACAAGTGATCCATACGGCTGGGTGAAGCCGATGTCGTAGCAGAGTGCCGCTGACACGGCCGCAATGAGTGCGGAGAGGCGCGTCCCGGTGGCAGCGAGCAACGAAACCAGGACGGCGAAGCCGAGCGCAACAGTCGCGGCTGGCGCCTGGCTGCGGAACGGAAGGAGTGCGAGTGCGAGTCCAACGGGCACGACGACCGCAGCGACAAGCACCACCACCGGCCGGATCGTGGCGGCCATGGTCTGGCGGGGACCGCCGGGGTCGGTGGGCGTCGCGCTCGGCACTATGGTCACCACGCTGGCTGAGATGCCGCCTCCGGATGGACGTTCAACGACCGCGGCCTCCAGGGCGTTGACATCATCTCAGGCTCCCTGTTCAGATTCGACCCCATCGCATTGCACAGCATCCCAATGAGGCCGTCAACGGAGGATCAACGAGGTGGCCCGAATCGGTACCCCTGGCGCCCGACGGTCACCACGATCTCTGGGTGCGCAGGGTCATCCTCGAGCTTGACCCGCAGGCGCTGGGCGAAGGTCCGGAGATAGTTGCGCTCGTCTGCATACTGCGGCCCCCACACGCGCTGGAGCAGGGTGCGGTGGTCGAGCGTGGCGCCGGCATTGCGCGCCAGCTCGGCGAGCAGCAGCCACTCGGTCGGCGAAAGCCGAACCTCGACGCCGCCGCGCGTGACCGAACGGGCGCCGAGATCGACGCGGACGCTGCCCCGTACGACGACGCCGCCCGTGCCGTCGGGTGGTCGGACGCGACGGAGCACCGCGCGCACGCGGGCCAGCAGCTCGTCGGCCCCGAAGGGCTTGGCCAGGTAGTCGTCGGCCCCAAGGTCGAGGGCGCGAACCTTGTCGGTCTCCTCGCCCCGCGCGCTGATCACGATGACCGCCGGGCGCTGCTGATTGTCCATGTGCTCGAGGATCTGCCAGCCGTCGACGAAGGGGAGGCCGATATCAAGGAGGACGATGTCGATCGCCTCCGGGTCTCGAAGCATCTGCGACGCGGTGATCCCATGGGTGGCAATCGAGGTCTCGTAGCCGGCAGAGTCGAGCGCGCCGGCAAGGATTTCGCGCAGCGCAGCGTCGTCCTCGACGACCAGGATGCGAGCCCGGTGCTCGTCGCTCAACAGCTCCCCGGACCGGCCGGCGCCGCGCCCGCGGCGACCGTGATCGTCTCCGTGAAGGTCGCAGGTGGATTGAACGACTGGTGGCTTGGTGAGACAAGCTCGACCTGGACAGTGTGCCGTCCCGACGAGAGATCGACCGGCACGTGCCAGACATCGACAGTCGGTGCCTGGACACCATCGATGATCACCGCGAGGTAGTACTGCGAAGACGTCGCTGGGATCAGCCTGCCGGACGCCTGGACCCCGCACACCGTGAGCGTGAGGGGCGCACCGACGTCGGCACCGGGTACGGGCGACACGATGCGCACAGGGTACGGCGCCGCCACCAGCAGCGCGGGGCTGAACACCCAGCTGGCCACAAGGCCGCCGGCGCCACAGAGGGCCGCGACCCCTCCCGCGATGCGCAGGGCACTTCTCCGGACCGCGAAGACCAGGAGGCCACCACCAAAGATCAGGAGCGCCAGGCCCCACTGCAGTGGCAGCGGGAGGCTGCTGACGATGTGCGCGATCACGCTCGCCCCCGGTCAGGCCGGCGCGACGGTGAAGAAGATCGTCGGCGTGACGTCGCGAGGCGAAAAGGGGAAGTGGTCCTGCGCCACGAACTCCGCATACATCGAGTACGGCAGTCCGGGTTTCACGGTAATCGGCTGCGACAGCGTGTAGCTCATATAGATGAGCTGGTTGTTGAGGTACAGGTGGACATGACCCTTGGTGGGTGTGATGTCGCTGGTCGTCACGGTGGTGACCGTACCGCCGGTGATCGACACCCTGACGACCAGCGCGGTCCCGTGGACGACCTCTCCGCTGGTCGGGAAGAGCAGGGTGATCTTCACCGGGGTTGACGGGCGATGGCCAAGCCCGCCCACCGGAGTTGGGTATGGCGTCGGAGCCGGCGTGCCCGAAGGCCCGTCAGCCGTTGCCGAGCTGCATGCCGTCAGAACGACGAGCAGTGAGGTCAGGAGGACGAGGAGAAGACGTCGCATTGTTCAGTTCCCTGCCCAGCCCATTATGCGCAGCGCCACCCGAAGAGGATTCAGCAACGGGATGGCTCAACGGGTGTAGGGCGGCAGGGGCGGGGGGAACTCAGCGAATTTGGCAGCGACTGAGCGAGCGCGATAATTGGATTGCGCGAACGAGGGAGCGGACAAGCTGAGCAGAGTGCCCCCCTTCCCCTGCCGCCAGACCACAGATGGCCTGGGCTTCAGCCTTGCTGAGGGTCCGCCGCGAGGTCAGCGCAGCCGGTACGTGGCCGGGCGCTCGTCGGTGACCGTGACCTTTGGGGCGTTCCGCTCCAGGATGCGCCGGACCTGCTGCGGCGTGAAGCTGCCGCCGAGGCGCTTCCGGATCGCCGCCACCGCAAGGGGTCGCGTCGATTCCTTGAGGACCGCGAGCACCTTGTCATCGGGGGTGCTGCGCGTGCTGGTGTGCTTGCCATTCGAAGCCGCGGCCGGTGCGGCCGGTGCGGCTGTGCGCGCGGGCTCGGGTGCGCTCTCGGGCACGCGGTTCACATGCTCGGCGACCACCGGTGCGGGCGCCTCGGCGTGGGCGGGAAGGTCGATCCGGGCGGGCCGGGTCGACCCCTCGCCATGGAGGCGGGTCCACATCGCGGGGAGGTCGTCGAGGACCTGGCGCACGAACGCTGCGGAGCCGCTGACCTCGATCTCGCGCTCACCGTCCCGAAGGCGCAACGAGTGCGACATCGGCGCGGCGGGTACCTCCACCCGTGGCGCGGGGCGGAAGGGCGGCCGAGAATCGTTCCGAGAATCGTTGTTGAAGCTGGGTCGTGGGCCCGAGAACTGCCGGGGGCCGGAGAACGAGGGACGGTCCGAAGAGGGGCGTCCCTGATATGGGCGGTCGTCAGGCATTGGTCTCCTGGTTGTCTGTGGGTTCGTCGTGGTTGTGACCGCGGCTCCGGCCGCCCTGCGGCGCCGGCTCGACGGCCACGGGGGTGCCGACCACATCGGCGGCGGGATCGGCCTCGGCCTTCGCGGCCCTGGTCAGATCGGTGATCTCGACATGACGGTCGTCGTCCGGCAGGGTGATCTGGGGAAGGTCGTCGTCGTCGGACGGGGGCGGTCCGAAGAGGCGCTCCTGGATCTTGGCGCGGAGTGGCGACTGGACGAGCGCGAAGACGCCGCCGACGACTGCCGCTCCGATCAAGAGATTGCGGACGCGATGTGTTTTCTTCTTCGGACGGATGGCGGTGCTCAGCTTGCCCGACGCGTCGGCGATCCGCTCGCGTGCGGCATTGCCGGCTGCGCTGACCCTGCTGTCTGCGGCAATGGTTTCAGCCGTCTCCGCCAGTGTGGTGGCGGCAGTCTGCAATACCTGGCTCAAACCTTCAGCACCGCGCTGAACGGTCGGGAGCGCTGCGCTCCCCGCGCCGCGCGCGAGCGTGACCGCATGATCCGCGAGGTCACTGATCGTATCGGCCGCGCGACCGCGGTCAAGCACGGCGGCTCTGGAACGTCGACTCCGCATGTTGCAACAAACCTCCGTTCTCACCTGCCATGAATGGCGCCAAACAATTGAACTGGCACCGAAGGATTGATTCTACGTTGGTTGCACGGTTAAACGTTCCCCACAACACTGCGCACGCGCCGCGCGGGCGACGCTCAGGCGGCGGAGGAAAGCGGGGGTGCGATATCGCGAAGGCTTATCGCGGACGCTTCGCGAGCGAGCGCCGTGTCCAGGGGCGCGTCGAGAAACCACCGGATGCGCGCCGCAGCCACCGGCCCGACGAGCCGGGCGAGCTCAGGCTCGGACGCGGTATAGATGGCCCGCAGGGACGGGAACGATCGAATCAGCTTCACAAATGCGGCCGGATCGAGCCCGTCGACCGCGGCGAGATGGCTGACCCGGCGCCGGGCGAGCGATCCGGCCTCATCGGCGTCGAGCGGGAGCTGGAGCTCGATCGTTCGAATTGGCATGGACTGAGTCTACCGAACAGATGTTCGA
>Ga0182024_10004625_pt1 | contig 31477 bp, 26 predicted proteins | sample P32metaG_FD_120480 | JGI IMG/M metagenome (GOLD analysis project Ga0182024, IMG submission 120480) | Permafrost microbial communities from Stordalen Mire, Sweden - P3-2 metaG (Illumina Assembly) | ecosystem: Environmental > Terrestrial > Soil > Wetlands > Permafrost | place: Sweden: Stordalen...
AGCCGATCGTCGCCGCGCCCCCGGTGGCGCCTGTACAAGGTGGCACAGCGGGCTATGGCTATGCGCCGCAAGCCGGCGCGCCGAACGGCGTGAACCAGCCGAGTTTTGTGCAACAGAATTTCGGACCGCAATACTCCGGTTCCGGTAGTCCCCCAGTCCCAGGACCGGCCGCTCCGTCGGACGGCTCGGGATATGCCGGACCCGGATATGGCGCGGCGGGATTGGGTGCGGCGGGAATCGGCGATCCGGGTGCCGCCGTGTCGACGACACAGCAAAAGTCGCTCGACATTTTTGAGAGTGCCCGCGAGCTGTTCAAACGGGGCGATTATCAAACGGCTCTATCGCAAACGAATCGGGCCGTGGCGATTTTGCCCAACGATTCGCTGTTGCACGAATTCCGCGCGCTCTGTTTGTTTGCCTTGAAAGATTATCAGCAGTCTGCCGCGGCGCTGTATGCCGTGTTGTCGGCCGGTCCCGGCTGGGACTGGGCAACCCTGAGCGGACTTTATCCGAGCGTCGACGTCTACGAACAGCAACTCCGTGCGTTGGAGAGTTATCGCAACGAGAATTTCGACGTGGGCGCCGCCCATTTTCTGCTGGCCTACCATTACATGCTCGCCGGCCACAACGAGCCGGCGGCCGCCGAGCTGCGCGAGGTCGTTCGCTTGCAACCAGGCGATCAACTGGCGGGGCAATTGCTCAAGGGACTGACGACGCCGGCTTCGTCCGCGCCGAATACGGCCGACGCGCCCGGCGGTTTTGAACCGTCGGCCGAAGGACCGGCGTTGCCGCCGGACGCTCCGGTGGCAGTCGCGAGCGTCGTGGGGCATTGGCAGGCCAGCCGTCCCGACGGATCGAAATTCGCGCTCAATCTCGGCGCCGACGGCAAGTTCAGTTGGAGCTTTACGCAGCAGGACAAGCAGCAGAAGCTCGCCGGCACCTTTACACTGGCCGACAATTACTTGATCCTCAAGGCCAGCGACCAGAACGCTCTGATTGGGCACGTGGCGCTGGAGCCCGGCGACAAATTGATCTTCAAGCTGGCCGGCGGCAGTCCGAACGACCCCGGGTTGACCTTTACCCGCTAGGGTTAGGTAGCCGCATAACCCTCGGTTCTGCCGGACGCACACGATCGCCGCTGCGCGCTTTCGTTTAGGGCGACGTCGGTTTCGGCGGCAGAACCTCTTCGTCCGGCTCGTCTAAGGGATCCATCGGCGGCACCAAAGGCTTCTCGTTGCTCGGCGCCACGGGCATGCTCGGTGGCAGCGACTCGATGGCGCCTGGGGGGAGCAGGCAGACGCCCGGCCCGGTCGGCTTGCACTCGCCTTGCAGCATGAACGCCCAGCCGCCGCCGAGCGCCCGATAGACTTGGATCAGATTCAGCGCGATTGCGCCGCGGGCCGTGGCGAGTTGGTCTTGTTGGTTGACCAGCAGCGATTGGGCATTGAAGACACGATTGAAATCGGTGATGCCCCCTTCGAACTGGATGATGACCAGTTGCACGGATTTCTCTGCTTCGCGGACACTGGCTTCGAGCCGGGCAGCTTGCTGTTGGGCTTGGACGAAGCCGACCAGCGCGTCTTCCACCTCGCGGCCCGCCCGGAGCACGGTCTGCTGGTATTGCAGCGCGTTCTGCTCGAGCCGGGCATCTTGCACGCGGATGTTGTTGGCGATACGGCCGTAGTTGAGCACGTTCCATTGGACGGTTGGCAGGACGACGGCCAGGACGCTTTTGGGACTGAACAAATCCGACAGGTCGTTGGCGGCGTAGCCCAAAAATCCGTTGATTGTCAGCCGCGGATACAAATCGGCCTCGGCCACGCCGATCTGTGCGCTTTGTGCGGCGACGTCGCGCTCGGCACGCCCCACGTCGGGACGCCGGCGCAGCAAGTCGGCCGGAACGCCCACGGCCACCTCGACCGGCGGACGGGGGATGCCGCCAGGCGTCAGTTGGTCGGCCAGATCGGTGACCGGGTATCCGAGCAGAATGCACAACTGGTTGGCGGCTTGCCGGCGGCCGGCGATCAGCGGCGGAATGATCGATTCGGTTTGGGCCAGGTTGGAGCGGGCCTGGGTGACGTCCAGCTCGGTGGCGACGCCGTGGTCGAAACGCTCTTGGGCCAGCCGCAACGAATTCTGTTGGATGATGACATTGCGTTCGGCAAACCGTAGTCGCTCCTCGTACGTCCGCATTTGCACGTAATAGGTCGCCACGTCGGCCAGGGTCATCACCAGCACGTTGCCGTAATCTTCCACCGACCGGTCGAGGTTGGCGTTCGACGATTCGATCATCCGGCGATAGCGTCCCCAAAAGTCGAGTTCCCAGGAGATGTTTCCCCCCGCCACCCAGACGTCGACAGGTCCGCCAAAGGCACTCAGCGGGCCGCCCAAATTATGAGAGATCTCGCCATGCGCATAATTTGCCTGCAAGGCTTGCGACTGCGGGAACAGATTGCCGATCGCGATGCCCCGCCGGCCGCGAGCTTCAACAATGCGGGCCACGGCGGTCCGCATGTCGAGGTTGCCGCGGTAGGCCGTGGCGACCAGGTCGTCGAGTGTCGCGTCGTTGAAGACGGTCCACCATGCGCAGTCTTGGACCGGATCGGAGGTGATGTGCGAGACGCGGGTCACCTCGCCGGCGATGGTCGCTTTCGGATCGACGTCGGCCTGGGGATTGGCGATATCGACCCACTGAGGTGAGACAGGCGCCGGCGGCGGGGAGTAATTGGGACCGATTTTGAAACGGTTGTGGGCCCACTGGTTCAGGCTTTGGACACAGCCGGCCTGCAAGACGAGCAACGCCAAGACGAGAAGGCACGTTCCCCGCGCTATGCGTGGGCAAGCTACGCCGCGGCGCGCACACCGGCCGGTCGAGCAGGGTGTTTCGCTTGTCGGCGCTGAATCCACGTAAACGGTCTCCCGCGGCCGGTTGTCTGCCTGCATCGTGTGGCACTGCGCCCCATCCTGCGAGGAGGCGGTCGTCGATAAATTCGCATCGCCGGCTACCGCCGCCGGAGACTCAGTCTCTGGCGACGATGTGGCTCGGGAGAGGGCATCCATGCCTGGCCTCGTGCTGAACATCTCGGCGCGTCACCGCCGGCTGTCGTTGGGTGGAAGGAATCGGCGGCAAAAGGCTCGACCCGCGGCCGCGGGTTAGGGGGTCGGTTGACGTCGCGGCATCTCACGCATCGCCCGCGGCGTCAGAGGTGGGGGATTGTCCCTCCTCGCGAGTCGGGCGTTCGTGACACGTTGCGTCGCGAGCCACTCAGGTCCTTACGAGCCGCAAAGCAGGTTGCATCGCGAGAACTTGCAAAACGGTTACAGGTCATTCCAATACTCGGGCATCCGTCGCAGGCCGCATTAAAGGACCGGCCGTGCGCGGCAGAATCGGCACAACGCGTCTATCGGTTGCGTGTGTCGGGACCGAGGGGTGGCAATTTCTAGCGTTTGACCGGCTTTCGCCGATTTTTCCGCGATGGCCGGTTTGGCACTTCGTAGCGGAAAACAGGCCCACAGGGGGTGAGCGCTATTCCATCCGGTGACGAAACAGCCATCCAGCCGCTGCTAGCGTGACCACGCCGATGATCGCCATCGGCCAGAGGTTGGCGATCACGAGTTCGGCGGGCAGGTCCTTCAGAAAGACCCCTTTGACGATCACGATGTAGTAGCGAATCGGATTGATGCGGGTCGCATTTTGCAGCCACACGGGCATGTTCTCGATCGGGCTGGCGAACCCTGACAACATCATCGAGGGAACCATGAACATGAACGTCCCCAGGATCGCTTGCTGTTGGGTCTTGGCCAGCGACGACACGAACAGCCCCACCCCGATCACGGCGACCAGATAGACCACCGTGGCCAGATAGAACAGGAAAATCGAGCCGGTGAACGGAACTCGCAGCAAAAAGACCCCCACCAGTGCCATCGCCGTCGCTTCGGCCAGGCCGACCAACAAGGCCGGCAGGGTTTTGCCGAGGATGATTTCCCGCGGACTGAGCGGCGAGACGAGCAGTTGCTCGAACGTACCCAGCTCGCGTTCGCGGGCCACCGATAAGGCAGTGACCACCAGGCCCATCAAGGTGGTCAGAATGCCGACCAGCGAGGGGGCGGAATTCCAGGTGGTTTGCTGATTGGGATTGAACCAGATGCGCGGCACGACCACGCTGGCGGGCGTCACGGAGTTTTGCTGCGAAGTCAATTCGAAGTTGAAGCGGGCGACGATTTCCGTGGCGTAGCCCGCCACGATTTGAGCCGCGTTCGAGCGCCGCCCATCGAGCAGGATTTGCACCGCGGCGGACTCGCCGCTCACCACCCGACGGGAAAAGTCGGGCGGAAAGTGCAACGCCATCAGCACGTCGCCCGAGTTGAGTTCGCGGGCAATCTCGCGCTCGCTGGCCACGAACCGCACTTCGGAGAAATTCGGGACTCCCTCGAACCGGGCAATCAGATCACGGGCCACGCTCCCCTGGTCTTGATTGAGCACCGCCATGTGCACGCCTTTCACCTCCTGGGTGGCGACGAAGGCGAAGACGCACATTTCGACCAGCGGCGGCACGATCAAAATGCCGCGGCTCTTCGGATCGCGCCACAGCGCGAGCAGTTCCTTGATCAATAACGTGCGAATTCGCTGCCACACGGCGATTACTCCAAACGCATGCGGGTTTTGTAGACCAACAGTGACAGCAAGATCGCCGCGATCGTGGCCAACGTCGCCATGGCCGGGAGCAGCACCGGCAGCACGTCGCCGGCGAGGAACAACGTTTGCAAGCTCGTCACGTAGTATCGGGCCGGCAGAAAATAAGTCAGGATGCGAATCGCGGGGGGCATGCTGCTGATCTCGAAGATGAACCCCGACAGCTCGAACGCCGGCAAAAATGCGGCGATCAGCGCCGCCTGGCTGGCGACGAATTGGTTGCGAGTGACGGTTGAGATCAAAAGCCCCTGCGGCAGCATGGTGAGCAGGAACAGGGCCGTCACCGCCAGCAGCATCGGAATCGAACCCCGGAACGGGACGTTAAAGACCCAGACGGCGGCGGTCGCGGCCAGGCTCATCGCCCCCATACCCAGCAGGAAGTAGGGAATCAGCTTACCGAGCAGGAATTCCGATACGCCGACCGGCGTGGTCATCAGGGCTTCGATGGTTCCGCGTTCCCACTCGCGGGCGATGACCAAAGCGGTCAACAGCGTGCCGATCAAGGTCATGATGATGGCCACGGAGCCGGGTATGAGGAAGTTCTGGCTACGGGCCTCGGGATTGAACCAATAGCGAGGTTCCAAATAGACGATCGGCAGCAGGTGTTCGCGCGGCACGAGATCGCCCTGGGCAATCGCCTCTTGCACGAGCCAGTTGCTCCACACGCCCTGCGCATAGTTCAGCACCAGTCCGGCCGTGTTCGGGTCACTGCCGTCGACCAGAATTTGGACCGGCGCCGAATCGCCTCGTCCCAGGCGATCGGAAAAATCGGAAGCCAGTGTGATGACCCCCTTCACGCGCCCGGCCAACAAATCCTCTTCGGCCTGTTTGCGGTGTACCGCTTGTTCGACGATAAAATAGCGAGAGTTGCTGAAGGACCTCAGCAGGCTGTTGGCCTCGGGCGTCGTGTTCTCGATGACGACCGTCACGGGGACTTGCCGCAGATCGAGCGAAACGCCATAGCCAAAAATAAACAACAGCACCAGCGGCATCAGGCCGGCGATCAGATAACTGCTGGGATCGCGGACGATTTGGATCATCTCTTTGCGCGAAAGCCCCCGCACGCGCCGCCACCAGGCACGCCAAGAGTCGGAGTCTTCGCTGGCGTTATACTGGCTGGCGGTCATAGTGCTCCACCAATTCGATAAAGGCGTCTTCCAGCGTTGGATCGGGACGATCGTCGCTGCGGGCCGCGTCCTTCAATTCGTCCGGCGAACCCTGCGCAATCATGTGACCGTGATAGACCAGGCCGATGCGGTCGCAATATTCCGCTTCATCGAGAAAATGCGTCGTCACCATCACCGTCACGCCGTGTTCGACCATGGCGTTGATGTGCAGCCAGAACTCGCGCCGCGTCAGCGGATCGACGCCCGAGGTCGGCTCGTCCAAAAACAGCACCGCGGGATTGTGCATCACCGCCGACGCTAGCGCCAAACGCTGCTTGAAACCGAGCGGGATGTCTCCCGCGTTCTGCTCCAAATAGGGAGCCAGTCCAAACGTCTCGATCACCCGGGTAGTCGCCTGCCGCCGCCGGATCCGTGAAAGGCCATACACGCCGGCGAAGAATTCGAGATTCTGCCTCACGCTCAGATCGCCGTAGAGCGAAAACTTCTGAGCCATGTAGCCCAGCCGCCGCCGGGCCGCCCCGCCAGCCCGATGCAAGTCGTAGCCGGCCACGCGGGCGGTTCCCTCGGTGGGGCGCAACAGGCCGCACATCATCTTGAAGGTCGTCGACTTGCCCGCTCCATTGGGACCCAACAGTCCGTAGATTTCTCCGCGCGGAATGCGAAACGAAATGTCCTTGGCCGCCGTGAAGTTGCCGAACTGCTTGGTGAGGCCGATTGCTTCGACCACCGGCGCCCCGTCGACCAATGGATCATGAGGAGCTTGTCCGAGAGGCGACTCGTGCTTCGGTCCGCCCCCCAACAGATCGACGAAGGCATCTTCGAACCGCGGCGCGGTTGGGACAAGCACGGCGTGCGGTACGCCCAGACCCGCGACGTCGGGAATGGGCGCGTCGGCCGCAATCACCACGCGCACGCTGGCTCCCTGGATGACGGCATCGACTACCTCGTGGCGTTTGATGACGCGAGACAGGACGCGCCGCCGCGAGTGTCCCAGGTTTTCCAGCAGGAAACTGCGGCCGGTCACACTGGCAGTCAATTCCTTTGGCGGGCCGAAATAGAGTTGCTGTCCCTGATTGAGCAGCAGCACGGTTGCACAGCGCTCGGCTTCGTCGAGATAGGCGGTGCTCCAGACGACGCCGATCCCTTCGTCGACGAGGTCATACACCATCCGCCACAGTTCGCGGCGCGAGATCGGATCGACGCCCACGCTCGGCTCATCGAGCAACAGCAACTGGGGAGTGTGAATCAAGGCGCAGGCGAGGCCGAGCTTCTGTTTCATGCCGCCGGAGAGTTTGCCGGCCAGACGCCCGGTGAATGGTCCCAAAGCGGTGAAAGCCAATAACCGCCGGAAGGCGTCGTCGCGCGGCTGGCCAATGACGCCGCGCAGGTCGGCATAGAGCCGCAGATTTTCGGCGACGGTCAGATCTTCGTAGAGGCCGAATCGCTGCGGCATGTAGCTGACGACGTGCCGCAGATGGTTCGTTCCGGTCTGCGTGTCGTCGCCGCAAACGACCACCTGGCCGGCGGTCGGCAGCATCAGCCCGGCCAGCAAGCGGATCAGTGTCGTTTTGCCCGCCCCGTCCGGGCCGACGAGCCCCGTCACTTCGCCGGCCGCGATGGAGAGGCTGAGTTGATCGATTGCCGGAGTGCTGTTTCCACGAAATTGCTTGGTAACCTGCCTGACTTCGGCCAGCAACCGCACGGCCATGAGTCAGTCCTTATGGCCGACGTCGAGCGTCACGGTGACGGGCATCCCCTGGCGCAGGCCGCCATCGGGGTTATCGACCAGTACGCGCAGCCGATAGACCAGATCGGTGCGCAATTCGCGCGTTTCCACGGCCTTGGGAGTGAATTCGGCGACGGGAGAAATGAAGCCGATCTGACCGGTGTAAACCTTGCCGGCGGCCGAATCGGTGCGGACCTCGGCTTTCATACCGGGTTCGATCCGTCCCAGGTCGCGTTCGTTGACGTACGTTCGCACCCACACCGGCGAGCTCAACGTCAGGGCGAAGATCGTTTCGCCTGGGGAGACGATCGCCCCCTTCTCGCGCGCCCGGGTCAACACGATACCGTCGCTGGGCGCGGTCAAAATGCTATCGGCCAGTCTGCGTTCCGACTGGATGACACTGGCTTCTTCGGCCGCCAACTGCGCGCGGGCCACACGGATGTCTTCCTGGCGTGGTCCGATTTCCGCCATTTGGAGCGACTGTTTGGCGCCTGTTAGCCGCGCTTTGGCTTCGTCCAAAGCGCCGCGATAACCGTCGAGTTCCTTCTGGCTGACGCCTCCCTTTGAGACGAGCCCTGCAAAGCGGTTGAAATCCTGTAGCGCACGTTCCAGCGTCGCCTCTCGCTCCAGAACTTCCGCCCTGGCGCCGGCGATTTCTTCAGGCCGTGATCCGTTCTCGAGCTTCTCGACCGTGGCCTTAGCGCTGTCGCGCTGCGCCATGACCGCCCGCAAATCGTCCTCGAAATACCGCTTGTCGAGCGTGGCCACGGTTTGACCGGCAGTGACGGTGTCCCCCTCGTCGACCTCGAGCGTGGCGAGCCGGCCGGCGACTTTGAAAGCCAGATTGACTTGTCGCACGTCGATATTGCCTTGCAACATCAAATGGCCGTCGTCGACCACCGGATGACTGGCGTGATACCAGGCCACGCCGACCATCCCCAAGACGGCCACTCCCAGGATCAGCAGCACCCAGCGCAGCGCGCCGGAAGTGGCCATGGGATCGGCACCAGGCGTGGCGGAACCGACCACGGTTTTCCCCTCGAACGGGTGCCGCAATGGATCGCCGGTGCGCAAGGGGGCGGGAGCCGTCGGTAGTTCCGCCGGAGCATGTTTCGGCGGCGCGTACTTTGCCGACGGCTGATGCGGGTCTTCTTTAGTGCTCGACATGAACCCAATTCCTCAGTCCTGCAATTCGCCTATCTTGCCGCCGGAAGAATGCCTCGTTCGCCGCTGGGAGGGGGCCGATGGGATTGCCGCCAGAACCAAATCGGCTCTCGGTTAGCCTTCAGACTACTCTACACCGCCGTCGGAGCCAAATTTGTGGGAAAGGCAAAGAAATGATCGAGCGCCGACTCGCTCGAAGCATGCGATCGGCCGAGCCCTCAGTGTAACAAACGCCGGCAGCGCTGCGGAGGCGGCAAAAAATGAGGGAGGCGAAAAAAGCAGGGAGCGGACCACCCTCGTCCGTTCAACCCCGTTCCGCCGGCGCGATCAGTCCGAACGCCCGCCATACCAGATCGTCGACTTCTCGCTCCAACTCGGCCAGCCGCGGTGCCAAAGAGACGGTCCGGGGCGCCACCAATTGACGCACCCGCGAAATCGCGCCTTGCGATGGTCGACTCTCGATGTTTGGCAACGGGAAATGCTTGACATATTGGGTCATGAAACGCCGGCGGCCGGCATACAGTTGATTGTGGAAGGCGGTGTCGTAATAGCGCAGGATGAACGAAGAATTGGCCACGGCCAGCATCAACAGGAGCCAATCCGGGTGGCGTCCGGGGCGCAGCGTGATCCAGTAACAATCGCCGTTGACCACGGCCCCGGAACGGTCGAGAAAGAATCGCGGCTCCTCCGCGATATCGGGAAATACGATCTTCGGCAGCGACCACTCCTGCGGGTTGTGCGGTACCCAGATCTCGTACCATTGCCGACCGCTGTCAACGACGTATTGCCTTGCCGATAGTCGCTGACGATGGCCTTCCAGATAGCGGCTTGCCCGGGGAAAAGCCGCTAGATCAATCGCCCGCCGCCGCCCTTCCGCCACGACGTGCGGATAGAGGACGAATTGCCGCTGGGCACCGGCCAGCCAGCGGGCGGCCCCAAAATGTCGCAGCAAGGGGCGGAGGAGCTCCCGTTCGGGCCGCCGATCGAGCGGAAGCAAGTTCCAGTCGTCGCGAATGAACACCTGGTCTGCCGTCGTCTTGACGCCGACGCGGACACGGCCGACGTTGTTGAACGTCGGGCCAGCATGACGCTCGACGATCTTCAGCCAGCCCTCGGAGTCGGCGTTGGAAAGTGTCCAAATCGCGTCGGCCGGGCGATTCGATAAAAAGCCGCGTTCGACACGGAATAGCCCGGTCGGCGCGCGGACCAGCCCCGATGTCTGGCCGTCGCCGAGCGCCGCGAGGATCGATGGCACTGCCTGAATTGGCCCGGTGGAGTTGGCCGTTTTGGCATCGGCACGTGCGGCACCGGCCGAAGTCGACCGTGACGTTCGATCTTGATAGACACGATCGAAGCGACAATGGGATTGCGCCGACGGAGTTTTTTTTGTGGCCACCACAATCACCGGCAACACGGCGGCCGCGAAAAGTTTGGTATCGCCGAGATCGTAAATCGCCTCGAGCGCAAACTGCGTGCGAAGCATCGCGCGCAGCGCCGCCCCTGACCTGACCGTGAGGAAACGGTTCGAGGTCAGCAGCGCGAGTGCTCCGCCGGGCTTCAGCACGCCGGCCATCGCCCGGGCGAAGGCGTGGTACAAATCGACGCGGCCCGTCAGACCAAACTCCGCCGCCAGCAAGCCAGCTCGGCGGGCGCCAAGAACTTGCGTCCGCACATAGGGCGGATTGGCGATCACCGCGTCGAAGCCGGCCGGGCGGCCGGCGCCGCTGGCAGACATCGGTGCGCAAATCTCGGTGCCGGCGCCGGCAGCCTCCAAAAAATCGCCTTCCACGAGTGTGAACTGTTTGACGGCCAACCGGCCCAAGACCGAATCGGCGGTGTCGATCGCCGCGCGATCGGTTTCATATCCGACGAGGCTGAGTCGCTCTCGCGCGCTTGCCGGCACAGCCCGGGCAAACGCCGCCAAGAGGGCTCCATCGCCGCAGGCCGGATCCAAGACACGCAGGTTACCGCTCAGGCCGGCCAATTGGGCTACCAGCAGGCGAGCGAGAAATTGGGCCAGTTCGGGCGGGGTATAGTGAATGCCATGGGTTTTGGCGGCGGTGCTGTTCATCACGCGCTCGATTGTCTGCTCCGGGCGTTGGAAGGCAAGGCCCCCGGCGTTTTGGGCCGCCGCGGGCTGGGGGGTGCGGGAATTCCCCGCGGCACGGATTTTCCTTGATAGGCCCAAGAGGGACGATGGCAAAACTGATTTGGGTAGTGGTTCACTTTCAATCGCCGCCCGACGAGAGGTAATCAGTAAGCCGACCCCCTAGCTTGGACTCTTCGGCTTCAACCATCTTCATCAGGTCCAGCACCGCCAGCGGGTAGCTGGCGAGCCCAGCAGCCACGGCAGGCGTCGTCTTCAATGTCTGGTGCTTCCGAATGAAATTGTAGTGGAAGTAATGCAGGGCAACAGCGTGTTCGTGGTTCGCCAGTTTCTTGCTAAAAGCATTCGTGAGTCTGGTAAACCGGCGGCTGGACATTCTCAGCGTCAGATTCTGTCGCTCGACAAAGCTGGTCGAAATGTGGGCCGGGTCGGGGTTGCCAGACTTGGGCTCTGACTTGCAGCCCTTGCACACGGCCGGGCTGTACCGCGCTTCGGTTTCCCGCTCGGCCCCGTAAATCTTGATTAGCTGGGCGAAGTCGACTTGGCCCCCGAAAGCCTTTTCCACGGCTTCGGCATAGACCTTGTAGCCGTCGCTTGTGAGTTGGACGCGGTCGGCCAGCCGATCGGCAGTGTCGTCCACGAAAGTAGCCGCGCACTCGGGGCCGCGAACGCCGACCAAGTAGCTGATGCAAAGCTTGCTGTCGGCATCCAAAGCGATCCACGTCCACACGCTGCCAAACCCGCCGGCGCCAAGATCGCGGGCCTTATCCTTGCACCCGCAAAAACTCCAAATCTCGTCCATCTGGACGCGCTTGGTTGCCAAGTCGCGAACCATCAAGTCGTGGTATTCAGCACAGAACGTGCCCACGTCGGCCAGCAACCGAAGGATCGTGATCTTGGAAACCTTCAGCATCCGGCTGGTCGCGTTGATGCTGTTTCCCTCGACTAAGGCCCCGATGATTGCGGCTCGTTTTTCGGTGCTCAGTTTTCGCACGATAAATCTCCTGTGTGCTTGCTTGACACCTAAGCATAACAATACTATACTTGGCTGTCAAGCATGTAGGCAGCATATTTTCAGGAGGTTTTCCAATGACCAGCGAAGATTTTGGATCGAGTGAGGCGGGCAAGAAGGGTGGGAAGGCTCGCGCCGAAAAACTGCCGAGCGAAGAGCGGTCAGATATTGCGAGCAAAGCGGCAATTACAAGGTGGGAACAGCAAGGGAAGAAGATTCTCCCGAAGGCAACGCACGACTCCGATGACCATCCTCTGGTCATCGGAGGCACGGCAATCCCGTGCTACGTACTTGAGGACTCAACGCGGGTTATCACTAATCGCGGACTACAAAGAAGCATCGGAATGGCCGAAAGCGGCGGCGCGAAGAGATTGGCCGTTTTTTTGGGTAGGATCGACCCTAAAGGCTTGGAACATAATGACTTGATCGCGCGAATCAGCAACCCAATCGAATTCCGTCCCACGCGTGGTGGCCGAAGTGCCTTTGGTTACGAAGCAACTGTGCTGGCTGATTTGTGCGATGCCATCCTTTCCGCGCGGAAAAAGAAGCTCCTCTCGCCGGTTCAGGAGAGATATGCCGATGCGGCTCAGATTCTGGTGAGCGGCTTCTCTCGCGTGGGAATCATTGGACTGGTGGATGAGGCTACAGGCTTCCAAGAGGTCAGAGACAGATTCGCTCTCCAGGAAATTCTCGATGCCTATTTGCGAAAAGAATTCGCGGCATGGGCAAAGCGATTTCCTGACGAATTCTACCAAGAGATTTTCAGGCTTCGGAATTGGGTGTGGAAGGGAATGCGCGTCAATCGACCGTCGTGCGTTGCCGCTTACACCAAGAATCTCGTTTACGAGCGATTGGCGCCGGGAATTCTTCAGGAATTGGAGGCTCGGAATCCAGTCGTCGACCGTGGCTATAGGCTCCGTAGGCATCATCAGCTTTTGACCGAGGATGTAGGACATCCTGCGCTTGCCCAGCACCTCCACGCTCTGCTCGGCCTAATGCGTGCGTCTGATACCTGGAGCCAAATGATGAAGCTTGTGAACCGGGCGTTCCCCAAGCGTGGGAATGATCTGCAAATCAGCTTGTCAAAAGACGAGCCCGATCAAGCAGATGAATCCGACTAGCGAACACTGGAACGCGCGGCTTCAAACCCCGCCTCAAACGCTGCCATTAGCAGCGTGCGGCCCCGCTCATCGACCTTTTGGATGCCGGCCGACCAAACGGCCCAAGCGGCTTCCACGTCGGCCGGGAGCCCGTCAGAGCTAACCGAAGTGGACTCGGCGACGATCCGGGCGGCGTTTTTATTTGGATCGGGATTGTGGTCTTTATCACGGCTCATGCCTCGATTATAGCGTTCCGCCCGAGAAATTCGTGGAAATCTCATATTGAGAGTGAACCACTACCCTGATTTGCCATATTTGACTTACGGTTGAGGCGTTTTTAGAATAGCGAGTCTATGGTTTTTCCCCAGAGGGTGGCCCGTTACGCTTGTGCGGAGACGTCGAATATGAAGAAGGCCGAGCTAAAGGTTTACAGAGAACAACTTCTGGCATTGCGATCTCGGCTTCGTGGCGACGTGAATGCCATGGCGAACGCGGCCCTGAACAAGACACGTTCGGAAACCAATGGCGACTTATCCAGCATGCCAATTCACATGGCGGATCTGGGCAGCGACAATTTCGAACAAGAGTTCACGCTGAGCCTGATGCAAACCGAAGGCGGAACGCTCGAATCGATCGAATCCGCTCTGGAAAAGATCGAAGACGGCGTGTTCGGACTTTGCGAAGAGTGTTCGCTCGTGATCAGCAAAACCCGCTTGAACGCGATTCCCTACGCCGCCCTGTGCATCAAATGTGCTCAAAAGCTCGAGCAGAGTTGACCGCCGGCAGCGCTCGACCAACGGGCGGATCGTTCCAAGTGTGGCGAGTGATTCCGAATGCGGCGGGCTCGGCCGAGAGCCGTTGAATGCCCAATTCGTGCGACTGCTTCTTCCACGGCTCGCCTGGGCTGGGACCGACGCCATGAAGGCAATTCCTCGCAGTCGCTTCGTTCTTTTTTGGGCTTTGGCGGCTGGGGGCTGCGCCGTCGACCTGGCGACAAAACGCTGGATCTTCGATCGTCTCGGTATGCCGGGGGCAATGCCGACCGAGTGGCTGGTCCAAAATGTCTTCGGCTTTACGACCAGCCTCAACGAAGGCGCGCTGTTTGGGATCGGGCAGGGGCAGGTGGCCCTTTTCGCCTCGTTGTCGGTGGTCGCGCTCGTCGGAATTCTCTATTGGTTGTTTGTTGCCGGCGCTGCCCACGATCTGCTGTTGACGATCGCCTTGGGCTCGGTCTGTGCCGGCATTTTTGGCAACCTCTACGACCGGCTGGGCCTGCCGGGGCTCCAGTGGCAAGGTAAGGCCGTCTATGCTGTCCGCGATTGGTTGCATTTCCAAATCGTCGGCCTGATCGATTGGCCGATCTTCAACATCGCCGATAGCCTACTGGTTTGCGGGGCCGGACTGCTCATTTGGCACGCCTTTCGCGCGGAGCTGAATGCCCGCTCGGGCGCGGCAGCCGAAGCCCCCGCGACTTCATCGATTCCAGGGCCGACTGCTTCGGATTCGGCCGGTCCGAAGCGCAGCGGTTGAGGCCGCTCGCGGGCGATCGCCTGGGTCGCCTCGAGAAAATCCCATATTCCGCATGTCTTTTTCTGAACAACCCATCTTATCTATATTCACGCACCGTGCCCCGTCTACAGGCTCGAATGCGTAATTTTTGCACCTCAATCGATAAAAAACTTTGACAAAAGAAATTGAATTGTTAGACTTTTGAATGAATTGAGTGAGGGGTGCCGTCATCGGGTGGCTGCAGTCCGCAACTGTGGCCGTTCAGCGCTTGCGAAGGGGCGTTGTTTTGACGGTAGCCAATTGAAAAGGGCTTCCTGTTTTTTTGTGCGACGTTGAGCTGACCAGGTCGTCATCGCCGGTAGCCCCGCTCCTGGCGGTCTGAGAGTGGAGATCTGGTGCGATGAAGCCTTTGACTAGCTGCGATCTCTGAACGGTCCTGCCGATGAAACTTTCGCGTACCGTTGCCTATGCAATCCAGGCGACGCTTCAGCTTGCCCAATCGAAGTCCGAGAATCCGGTCCCTTGTAGTTATCTGGCCGCTCAAGGGCACATGCCGGAGCGGTTTTTGTTGCAGATTCTGCGGCATTTGGTGACCCACGGCATCCTCCACTCGACCCGCGGCGTGGAGGGCGGCTATACACTCGATCGCAAACCGGATCAGGTTTCTCTACTCGATGTGATCGAAGCGATTGAAGGACCCCTCAGTTCCGCAATCCCCTCGACCGATGGGGCCGCACCCTACGAGGAAAAGTTGCACAAGGCCCTCGATCAAATTACGTGCATGGTGCGGCAACAACTCGAGGCCATCAAGTTATCGGACTTGTTGAGCCCTCATCAGGGTTCTCCCAAGCTGGACGGAAACGCCCGCCCGGTTTGAGTCTTTCCCTCGCGACGCGCGACGGCTTGGCAGGCGGGTCTCTTGTGGCTACGCTCGCGGTTATGCAAATGCCGCCCGCCACACCACCGCCAAACGCTCCCTTTCGGCCCGAGGAGTTGACCGGCCGACTCGAACTGGCATTGTCCGCGGCGCGTGAGTCGGGCCAGTTGACGCTCGGTTATTTCACGCGCAGCGATCTGGCCGTCGAGCTGAAGGCGGACGATTCGCCGGTGACGATCGCCGATCGCCGGGCCGAAGAGTTGCTCCGCGCTCGCATCAGCGCCAAATTCCCCGACGACGCTATCCTGGGGGAAGAATTTCCCGAACGACCCGGGACGAGCGGATTTCGCTGGATTCTTGATCCAATCGATGGGACGAAGTCCTTCATTCACGGCGTGCCGCTCTATGGGACGCTGGTGGCGGTCGAGTTTCAGCGGCGGAGCGTCGTGGGCGTGATCGGCATGCCAGCGCTCGATGAGTCCGTCTATGCGGCGGTGGGCCACGGAGCCTGGCACGTTCGGGGCGGCGGGGCAGCGGTTCGGGCGCGCGTCTCGCAATCGTCGCGCTTGGCTGAGTCGCTGTTTTGCACCAGCGACGACACACACTGGCGCGGCTGTGGCCGGCAAGCGGTGCTGGAGCGGCTGCAAGGGGCGGCCCAGTTGTCGCGAACGTGGGGAGACTGCTACGGTTACTTGCTGGTGGCCACTGGCCGAGCGGAACTGATGGTCGATCCGGCGATGAGCGTTTGGGACGCCGCGGCCCTGCAGCCCGTTCTGGAAGAGGCCGGCGGTACCTTCACCAATTGGCGCGGCGAGCCAACGATCCACTCGGGCGAAGGGATTGCCACCAACGGCAAGATTCTTTCCGAGGTGTTGTCGCTCGTCGGCGGCTGAATGCGCACACCGCGAGAGGATTGCCGATGACTCCCGTGACGCTTAGTCGCCAACGCGCCGGCCAGCTCGATCACCGAGCCGCGGCCGAATTTGGCGTGCCCGGCATCGTGCTGATGGAAAACGCGGGCCGGGGCGTGGCCGAAGAATTAGTCCAGCTCGGCGTGCGTGGTCCGGTCGTGATTTGCTGCGGACCGGGAAACAACGGCGGCGATGGACTGGTGATCGCGCGGCATTTGGAACTGCGCCGGATTGCAGTCAAAGTGATCGTCTGGGGCGACGACGATCGGCGACCGGCCGACGCCGCGACGAACTTGAAGGTGACGCTGCGCAGCGGCACTCCGCTTGCCCGCGGCAATGACTCGGTCGATCTGGCCCACGAATTGGCCGGCGCCGGTTGGATCGTCGACGCGCTGCTGGGGACCGGCGCCCGGGGCGAAGTTCGTTCGCCGTTGGGGGATGTCATCACCGCCATCAATGCGGCCGGTGTGCCGGTGATGGCGGTCGATTTACCGAGCGGCTTGGATGCCGACACGGGACTGCCGGCTCGACAGACGATTCGCGCGCTCCACACCTGTACGTTCGTGGCCTACAAGCCAGGATTTCTGGCATCGGGTGCCGAGCGTTTCACCGGACAGATTCACGTGGTCGACATCGGCGCTCCGCGGAAGCTGGTCGATGAAATGCTCGCCGCCGGACCGTGAGTTCGGCCGGCCGGCAGGTTCGGCTAGCTAATCGTCGGGGGGTTCATAGCGGAATTCGAAATCTTTCCACTTCATCGGCCGGCGGAAAGGTTCGATGCGCAGCGTGACCTCGCCATCCTGAAAAATGCGGACTGTGCCGTTCGATTCGCTGACGGCCACCGCGACGGCCTTGGTCTTGCGGGTGATGGCGGCGGCGGCCCAATGGCGAGCGCCCAGCCCTTTGGGGAGCGTGATGTGCTCGGCCGAAGCATCGATGTAGCGAGCCGCTCCCAGCACGATGGCCTCGGCCGAGACGACAATCGCGCCGTCGAGCTGTGCGATTTCCTTGATGCCTTCACGGACGCGCGGATCATCCAGGTCGCGCTCCTGGCGATTGTAACCGCGCACCGGATCGAACCCGGTCGGATGGCTGCTGGCCATCACCTTGCGGGAATCGCCGACGACGAACAGCGTGCCGACAGGTTTTCCCTCGCGCCCTTCGCGGCCGATTTCGACCGCCATGTCGACCACGGTTTTCAGCGTGTCGAGCGGGACGAGGGTTTCCAACTGGCGCAGGTCGCGTGCCGTGAGTTGGCCCAGGTGCTCTCCCAGATGGACGACGCTGATCGAGTCGTGAATATCGGGCTCGAATCCGCTGTAGACGGCGACCACTTTGGCGCCGGGTGCCAGGACGTCGTCGGCGACCGCCTCCAACAGCGCCTGGGTCAGTTTTTCGTGGACCGGGGCATCGGCCATTTTCAGAATCACGGCGGCCAGACCCCGCTCGGTGGCTCCCACGAGCTGGCCGCGTTGATCGGCGACGACCAACAGTTTGGTGTCGCCAGCCATTTGCAGCAGGCGGTCCCAATCGAGTTGATCTTCGAGCAACAACATCAGTGCGTCAGCCTTGACCGCGGCCGAGAGCTTGATGGCGAAGTCGAACAAAGTCAGGAAATGGTCGGTAAATCGCTGTGCAGACACTATGGATCCCGAGATATTGAATGGGCCTAGTGGGTCGCCTCAAACGCCCGCGTTTCCAGGGCTTCCGTTGGTCGCCCTTCGCCCATTGATTAGCAAGGGCTTACTAAAGCCAGGCCGATCGTCGAGGAATCGGTGTTGAATTTGCCCCGCGCACGCGCGCGCCGCGATTCTTTCGCATCGTAAGAAGTTTACCCCCTGGGGGCAACCGGAATGAGAGGCCGGAAAATCATCACCGATTTCCGACCGCACGCGAGGCCGCCTAAAGCCGAAGCCCGCGGCAGGCCGCACCCGGGGGGCGTGGTGCGCTAGAGGCACATCTCGTCGTCGGCATCGCGTGGCGCTGTTGCCGACTCGGGAGCCGCAAGCGCCGAGTCTTCCGAGACGTTGCCGATCTCACAGGGAGGCATTCCCCACGGCAGCTTATCGGAAATTTCGAAGTTTCGTTTCGCGGCCGGACAGGCCGGCGCCGATGCTTCGCCCGACGCTGCCCTCGAATCGTCGCGATGCTCGCCGGCAGGCACTTCCCACGGCGGCGCGACAGCAACGCCAGGCAGGGATCCGGTGGCCGGATAGGCCGGCCGGGGCGTGCCCGAGCGCGGGCTCGATTGCAGGTCCGACAACGGTGATCCGGTCGTTGGCACCACGCTCGGCAGCCGGACGACCGATGACTCGGCCGGCGGTCGCACGGATGAAAGCCTCGCGTCGTAGACCGCCAACGCGTGCAAACCGTGACCGAGTGGCCCGATCTCCCAGGTGCGACTCTGGTCGTCGAGCAAGATGGTCGCCAAATAATCGATCGCCTTCGTCATGCGAGGATCGCGCAATTCCTCGTCGGACATCGAGAATGCCAGCCATTCGGCGACATGTCCGGTCGTTTTCAGCCGTCGATCGATGTCGGATTTGGCTTCGCGGCGGGTAAACCACTGGGTGCTGAAGCTGCCATCGGGATTCTGCAGGCTGAAGGTGTAGCGATGGTATTCGTTGATGAATTTCTGTGCCCGATGGAACTCGCCCGTCATGGGCTTGCCGCGTAGGATCCGCTTGTTGATGGCATAGCTGAATCCCATCAGCCGATGGGTGCCGCCGCAGGCAGCTCCGCGAATCGGCTGTTTCAACTCCTCGGTGATCAGGCGGGGAATCGACCACTGATCGCCGTAGCGGCTGGTCCAGGTGGCATCCGAATCGAGGTAGTGCATCAGGCCAATCAACTTGAAGGTCAGTTCCTCACCCGGTTGGCAATCGGCCTTCTCGTGTTCCACCAGGTCGGCGATGGTGAAGGGCTTGCCCTGGACCAACATCGGATAGTCGATCGGCAGGCGGGATTGAGCCAGGATGGCCATGAATTGCCCAGCATGACCCTGGAGACCGGGACCCTTGCGGGCGACCAGCTTGCCATGGTCCAGGTAGAGCATTTGCTCTCCCTTGCAGCTCCCGTTGTAGCACAGCCAGCCAATGGCGTTGACCTTCGGTCCTTGTGGCGCGCCGCGACACAGTTGCGCGTCGACGCCGAAGGCGATGATCTCGTGCATCACCTCCCAAGCGTTGTTGTCACGTGTGTTTTGGTGTTTCGGAGTGTAGATCGCCAGCACGCGTCGTATCTTGGTTTGCAGGGCGACCAGGTTCGAAGGAAGCGCGGCCGCCGGATAATCGCCGCCAGTGGCCTCCGGACTGCTCTCCTGGCTGGGCGACGACGCTGCCGACGATGACGCTGCCAATGCGTCGGCCACCGGCTGCTCGGCGTCGGACGGTCCGGGCTGGAGAAGCTTGGCTGACAGCCGGGTATCGACGTACGAACGGCTGACCGCCTGAGGCGTGGTAGGAGTGCTCGGCGCACGAGGCGTGCTGCGCGGAGCAGCAGGGCGCTGGCCGGGGCGGTTTGCCACAGTCGTCGCCGACAGCAGTGGCCGATCGCTCGGTTCCGCCCCCCTGGCGGTTGACAAGGCGCCAAAGCCGAGCAGGCCGACCGAACAAAGAAGCGGCCCGGCAACCGAAACCAAGCTCAGGAAAAGGGGGTAGTGTCGGTAAGCGTGCCGGAGGCTGCGACTGGTGCGACTCTCTCCGCGCACTAAATGCCATTCATGATGCTTGTACGACATCGCTGACTCACGCGGATGGTAACGGCAGGTTCGGCGAGCAGGCAGTCAAGCGGGCGTTCCGGCGAATTGCCAGCAGGCGGGCCGAGCGCAACGGAGATGCTAGCTCGGCTGATCGCCACACGCCTTGAGTAGTCATATCGGACGCAGCCCCACGGGCGATTGACCACGACTGGCCACATTTCGCCCACGATAGCCAAAGCGAGGAGAGCTGGGTAGACCTGGCAGACTGAGCGTGTTTTGCAGTGCCGTACCTTGCAGTGCCGCGCCGGCTCTCATGCCGCGGACAAGCGCGACCCCGGAGCCCAGTTGCGGCCGGTACGGTCGAGGGGGCGCAAAACGTTAGAACAGATTGCGCAGGCGCTGGGCGATCGAAGGGCCTTCTGGCGGGGCAGGGTTTTCCCCCCGGGCATAAGCCCGCCAAAGATTGACGTCGGTGCCATAGTCTTTGCCGCTGATCTGTTTCAGAGCGCCGACCACACAATACTGGATAGCTGGGTCGGCGTCGGAGAGCGCTTCGGCCAAGGGCGCGAGGGCCGATTTTTCGTGCGTCTGACCAATGCCGCGGGCGGCGGCCAAGCGGACATCGAGATTGGTATCGCTGGCCAGCAGACCGGTCAGTCGCTCGGCGGCTTCCGGTCCGCCACGGCGTCCCCAGGCATCGCAGGCGGCAATTCGCACCGAAGTATCGGTATCCGAAATCGCTGCTCCCAGCACGGCGGTTGCTGACGCCGTTTTGTAATGCCCCAGTGTGAGGACAATGTAACGGCGGATCATCGGATCCTGTTCTTCCTGGATTTGCTTGGCCAGGTCGCCAGAAACCCGCTCCTGCTCGGCAGGCGTTTGCTTGTCGGCGTTGGCCGCCATGGCCGTCATGTCGGCCAACCGCTTGGCGGGTGTCGTAATGCCGACGGCGTCGTCCACCTCGGGCGTCCAGGGCCAGGCGAAATTCTTCCGCGATTGCTGAGAACAGCCGAGCGCCGACAACATCAGCAGCGCGGCAATGGGCGCCCAGCGGTAGTGGCGATGCTTGTGCATGAAAAACGAGGGCTTACGACAAAGAGTCACCCGACGCGAGAGATGAGGGGGCGGACTATAACAAACCACGGGTGGCCGAGCCAGATGAGTGTGATTGCCAGCCTGCCCGCTACGGCCTCGAAATGGCCATAATTTGTCCGAACCGTTGACATGCCCTATACTTACATGCGTCTGGCGGCCTTTCACCCGAGAGTCGGGTGGGGCGGCCGGCTCCTACGTTGCAACGAAGGGGGTAGCCCGGTGAGTCATTTGACCGTTAATCGAGTCCGGTGGGGGGTCGCTTTGGCGATTGCCCTGGTGCTGCCATTGCAGTCGCTGCGGGCCGAGGAGCCGGCGGCGAGCGTGCGGCCGGAGAAGAACAAAGAGCACTTCATGCGGATCCAGCGTGATCCGGCCGGCCACGAGTTGGCTCTGCAAACGGCCATCATCCGTTTTGAGAGCGACGCACCCGAGCGGAAGGGATTCGTGGTCGACTTGATCGGCGCGGTCCATGTGGGCGAAAAGGCCTACTATCAGGCACTCAACAAGCAATTCGAAGACTACGATGCGGTGTTGTACGAATTGGTCGCACCCGAGGGAACCCGCGTACCCAAGGGGTCCAAGCCGGGTGGGCACCCGGTCTCCTATTTGCAGAACGGCATGAAGGATTTGCTGGGATTGGAGCACCAACTCCAGTACATCGATTACAGTCGGGCGAATCTGGTCCACGCCGACATGTCGCCCGACGATTTTGCCAAATCGATGGAAGACCGTGGCGAGAGCATTGGAACCATGCTGCTGCGTCTGATGGCGGCGAGCATGGCGCGCCAAGCGTCGGAAGCTTCGCAGGCGAAATCGAGCGATCTGGATTTGGTGATGGCACTTTTCGACCGCAATCGCGGCCTGCGGCTGAAGCGGTTGATGGCCGAGCAGTTCGCCGATTTGGAAACCGTCATGGCCGCGCTGAACGGTCCCGATGGGTCGACGATTGTCACCGAGCGGAATAAAGTTGCGTTGGGCAAGCTCGAAAAACAATGGTCGCAAGGGCGGAAACGTTTGGCCATTTTCTACGGAGTCGGCCATTTGCCCGACATGGCTCAGCGGTTGGCCACCGACTTCAAACTTCACGAAACTGGGCAGCACTGGCTGACGGCCTGGAATCTCGCCGAAAATCCGGTGGCGGCCGGCGCGGCCCAAACTGCCGAGCCCGCCGACGCTGCCAAATAGGTCGGTGCTGGCGGCAATTTGCTTATGGCAGCCCAACGGGGCGCGCCCGCGGCGCACGGTTGCTTTACACTTTGGGTGCGACTTTCCATACTGGTGGGGCGCCGGCTCGGTTCATGCGGGCCGGGGGCAATCTCAGTGAACTCTTCGCGCCGCACTGTTACCGGCGCGCTTCTGGGCGGCCGTTTCGCGGGGAACCTAGGGATGGCCCGTCTCTCGATCAATGAAATGACGACCTATCGCTGGTCGTTCGAAGAGGACGTGGTCGAGCTGCAAGCCGCCGGAATCCCGGCGATCGGCGTTTGGCGGCAAAAGGTGGCCGACATCGGTGAAGATCGAGCCGTCGATCTGCTGGCCCAAAGCGGCCTGGCCGTTTCCAACTTGTTGTGGGCTGGCGGGTTTACCGGGAGCGACGGCCACACCTTCATCGAAAGCATCCAGGACGCGGCCGATGCGATTCGGCTGGCCGCGCGTTTGAGGGCTGGCTGTTTGGTCGTTTACAGCGGTGGCCGCAACAGTCACACGCACAACCACGCCCGGCGATTGTTCGCCGGCGCGCTGGCTGAATTGTTGCCACTGGCCATGGAGTTGGACGTCACGCTGGCGGTCGAGCCGATGTACTCGGCCTGCGCCGCGGAGTGGACTTTTCTGACGACGCTCGCCGAGGCGATGTCGCTCGTCGACGAAATGGCTCATCCCCACTTGAAGCTGGCCTTCGATACCTATCACCTGGGGCACGACCCGGGCGTACTGGACGAAATCGCCCGTGTCGCCCCGCACATCGCCATCGTCCATCTAGGCGATAGTCGGAAACCACCCACGATCGAACAATCGCGCCAGCGGCTGTGCGATGGAATCTTGCCGCTACGGCAAATCGTCGCCGCGCTGCAGACCGCCGGGTACGACGGCGACTATGACGTGGAACTGATGGGCGAGGACATCGAGCAGATGTGCTACCGCGAACTGCTGCAAGATTGCCGCCGGGCGTTTGCCGATTTGCTGCCGGCATAGCAGCCCCCGTCGGCAATGTGGGGCATTATTGGGACAACTTTTCCGGCGGAATCAGTTCCAGGCAAACCAACCGGCCGGCGCCCCGCACGTAGAGCAGGCCGTGCGACAGGACCGGCGGTGCCCAAGCCGGAAATTTCAAGAGTGGCGCGGGTCCGAACATGCCGGCTTTGTCGACGAGCGTGGCTTGCGCCGCCTCCACGTACTTTTCGGGCGTGACTTTGACCAGCCGTAGCGTCCCCCGTTCGCCCAAAGAAACGAAGTAGCCGTCGACGTAGAGCAGCGTCGTGCGCGTCAGGTCGGGCTCGCTCCACACGACTTTGCCAGTGGCCAGTTCGATGCACCTCAGTTCCGCGTTCACGTCGTGGCGACCGCTCGAACCATACAGATAGCCGTCGCGATGGATTGCCGTGCTCCAGTGGGCTTGCATCGCCTTGTCGCGCCGCCGGTCGGCATCGGACCATACCACGTCGTAACCGCCCGGCCGAAATTTCAGCAGCGCGCTTCCCGGTCCGTAGGTTTCGGAAATGAAAACCTGATCGCCGACCACTACCGGGTTGCTGGCGTTGACGCTCTCCCGGATCGTGGCCCGCCAAGGAAAATGGAAATCGAGCGTCCCCTTTCCCGGGTCGAAGCCCATCAGTCCGCCGCGCGTAAACAGAAAGCACCACTGCCGGCCGCCGACTTTAGCCAGCGCCGGACTGGAATAGCTGGCCAGCTCGTCTCCCATTTTGTACTTCACTTTGCCGCTGCGCTTGTCGAAGGCGACGATGGCACTGCCGTCGGGTCGGGCCCGTTCCAAGCGATCGCCGACCGCGGCCCCTTCGGCTCCGCTTCCTCCGACCTGGACGATCAACAGATCCTGGAAGACGACCGGTGTGCTGCCGACGCCGAAAAAGTTTTTTACGACGCCAAAATCGGCCGTCGTATCGATCTTCCAGGCAAGCTTGCCGGTCTGGGAGTCGACGCAGTGCAACATTCCTTCGGCACCGAATGTGTAGACCCGATCGCCATCGACCACGGGCGAGGCACGCGGACCGTTGTCGTATCCGAAGGAGTCGACGTAGTCGGATGGATATTCGAATTGCCAGAGCGGTTTGCCCGTTTCGCTTTCGAGGGCCCGCAACCGCGCGCGGCCCCCTTGTCGATCGAATTGGAACAGGCGGCCTTCGCTGGTGACCGGCGAACTGTAGCCGGTGCCGAGCGAAATCTGCCAAACGATTTTTGGGCCTTCTTCGGGCCACTCGGGCGTCAAGCCTCGCTCGGCCGACTGGTTGTCCCCCGTCGGCCCAAGAAAGCAGGGCCAGTCGTCGCCGGCCAGCCGCCGGCGCACGATCTCCCCAGATGGTGTCGTGCCGGTTTTGGCCGTCTGAGGTTTGATCGCCGGAGGATCGGCGGCCTGGCTTTCGGCCGCCCATCCAAGCAGCAAGCCAACGATTAATCGTAATGATCGCCAGGACATATCCAACTCTTGGTAACCGGTGATAGTGAACCCACGCCGCGGCTGAGCCGACACTATACTTAAACGGGGGGCCGCGGAAAACGTGCCAGACGCACGCCGGTCGTCCTCCACTTGCCTGGTAGCTTATCACGTGTGGCTTGCAGATGCCTGTGCTAACCGTCAACTCGCGAATTCAGATTCAGCACGATGAATTCACGTTCACCTTCGTCCGCAGCAGCGGACCGGGAGGGCAGAATGTGAACAAAGTGAACTCGAAGGCGGTGCTGCGCTGGCCGGTTTTGCAAAGTGCGACCTTGCCGGCGGAAGTGCGACAACGATTCGTGGCTCGCTTTGGGCGGCGGTTGACCGGGGCGGGCGAATTGGTTCTTTCCAGCCAGCGCTACCGCGATCAGGGCCGGAACGTGGCCGACTGCTTGGAAAAGCTGAAGGCGATGCTCGTGGCGGTGGCCGCGCGGCCGGTCGTTCGCAAACCGACCAAGCCAACGCGCGGCTCGATCACCCGGCGCTTGGAACACAAGGGGCGCACGTCGCACAAGAAACAGCAGCGCCGCCAACCGCCGGCCGATGAGTAGCCGCCGGGGAGAGGCGACTCAGGCTTCCCATTAAGCTTCGGTGTCGCCGGTCAGCCCGCGCTGTCGCTCCAGCACCAGGTCGGCCAATTCGGTGGTCGCCGGGTCATCGTTGGCCCACAGATCTTCCAGGCTGCGACGGATGCGCCGCTCGGCGGAGAGCAAATAAAAGCGGCCGGCCGTCGATGCGGCTGCCCACTCGGCCGGTGGCAGATCGGTGCGCGATCGCAAGTGATCGAGCCGGCGGAGGACACAGGCGCTGGTGTAGATTTCGATGGTGGCGTCGGCGATGCGGCCTTGCTGATATTGCCGGTCGAGAATGCTTTCCTGGTGTCGGGCCAGCAAGCGCTCGACCTGCGAGCCGAGCAGCGAGATCAGTTTGCCCAGTCGGCGCGCCTCCGGGTCGAGTTCGGTGTGGAGCACGCTCACCGAGGGAGCGGCAAACATGGCTTCGATCCGCTGGCCGGCGAAGCTGCTGAGGCGGCCGAGGTTGCGCCAGGGGGTTTTGGCGGCTTCGAGCACGCCTTGAAGTTCCAATCCGACGTCGCGCATGCCGACCAGGGCCGCGAACGCCCGCAGCACGTCGTTGGCCCCTTCACCGATGGTGTTGATGCGGGCGTCGCGCATCAGGCGTTCGTAGGGTTCGTCGGTGAAATATGCCTTGCCGCCGAAGATTTGAATGCAGTCGTTGATGATTCGCCACAGGACTTCGGTGGAGAAGACTTTGAGCAAAGCGGTTTCGATCATGTAGTCGCCCTCGCCGGCGTCGATGAGCGCGGCCGTTTGATAGGTGGCCGCTTCCATGGCGAACGCGCCGGCGGCCATGTAGGCGAGTTTTTCTTTCACCATTTCGAACTGGGCGAGCGGCTGCTGGAACTGAACCCGGGCCAGTGCGTGTCGTGTGGCGCGTTCCAAGCAGAATTTGGCGGCCCCGGTGCAACTGGCTCCAAACGTCGTGCGGCCGAAGTCGAGCACGGTGAGCGCCACCCGTAGCCCCTTGCCCAATTGCCCCAGCACGTTTTCGCTCGGCACGAACATGTCGCGAAACGCCAGCCGAGCTGTCGCCGTGCCGCGCACTCCGCACTTGGGCATCCGGGCTTCCAGCACTTCGAACCCAGGCATGTCTGGAGTCACCACAAACGCCGTGATCTTGGTTTTCTCGCTGCCCGGCACCGGCGTCCGCGCCATGACGGTCAGCACCTGCGCGATACCGCCGTTGGTGATCCAACGTTTCTCGCCGTTGAGCAGATAACCGTTGCCGTCGGGCGTCGGGGTGGCCGTGGTCTGCACATTGGCAGCATCGCTGCCGGCCAGCGGTTCGGTCAGGGCGAAGGCGCTGATCCATTGACCGCTGGAAAGTTTGGGCAAATATTTGGCCTGCTGCGCGGGCGTTCCAAACAGCACCAGGGCCCGGGGGCCAATCGAGTGATGGGCATTGACGAACAGCGCGGTGCTGCCACAGTGCCCCCCCAGCACCTCGATCATCCGGCAGTAAGCCACCTGGCTGAAACCGCCACCGCCGAACTCCTTGGGGAGGCAGGCACCCAGCACTCCCAGCCAGCCGAGGCCGCGAACCACCGATTCGGGGATCTCGGCTTGACGATCGATCGCCACCGGATCGATTTCTTGCTTGCAGAAGGCGGCCAGGTCGGCCACGGCTCGGCCGGCGCGGGGGTCGGCATCCAGATCGGGATAGGGAGGCAGCGCGTCGTTCAAATAACGACCAAAGAACAGGCCCTTGGCGAAACTCATCGCCGCTGGACGATCGCCCAGCACTTCTTCCGCCTCGGCCAGTTGTCGGTCACGATCCGTCGGATTCATCGGCAACGTTCCTTGCTCGAGCCTGCGCGGTCTGTGGAAAGATGTAGTGAATAAATCAAACATGCCGCCGGCCTGCAAGGACCAGCAAGACTGCGCCGTTTGCCAAACCGGAGTTAACGATGGCTGCGGGTGGTGGGTAAATCTTGCAACCTTGCGGCTTTTGACGGCCCGGTTCGCCGCTCCTGGTCCGGCAAGACCCGAAGGAGAAAAGTTCCAAAGAATACGAATCCGATGCTTAATCTGCTGCCTCGTGGTTCTCCGAGGCTCACCGAACAACCGAAAGGGATTGGTTATGAAACGCATCATGGTCTGCCTAGCCATGCTGGCGCTCGGATGGGTGGCGCCACGGATGGCTGCCGCTGAATGTTGCGATCAATGCGGCTGTCAGTGCCAGTGCTGCAAGACTTGCCGCCTCGTCCCCGACGTCAAAAAGGTGCCGAAGGTCACTTACGCCTGCGAGTGCGAAGACATCTGCATTCCCGGGCCGAGCTGCCTTCTTGGCTATAAGTGCGAAACCGACGACGATTGCGAATGCGGCCACCACACGCACCGCGAACCGATCTGGCAGCCGACTTGCGGCCGCGTGATCACCCGGCATAAGTTAGTGAAGATCCAAACCATGAAAGAGGTGGCGGGCTTCAAGTGCGTCGTCGTCGATCTCTGCCCGAAGTGCGGTGCCCAGACGGAAGCTCAAAACAAGCAAGTCGCGGAGATGGTCGCCAAACAAGCGACTCAAACTTCGGTTGCCGAAGCTCCGGCGGTTAAGGCCGCGGACACGCAGGTTGAGTTAGCGGCCGACCCGGCCGATGCCGCAGAGGGCCAACTCGTATCGCATGAGACCAAGAGCCCCAATTTTGTCGACCGCTTGAAGCGCAGCTTCCAGCCGATCTTGGGCCGGTAAACGAGACGAAATTCCGGTAACGCTTGGGACGCCCCGCCCCGGCGAGGACCAATACACCGTCGGACGTTTGCCTCCGCCGTGTCCCGCAGACGCCGCTCTCCCCCAAGAGCGTCGCGGGGCTCGGCGGATCTTTTTTTGCTCACGCGACGTTTCTCGTGTGGGCCGCGGGCCGGCCGACCCATTCTCGCGGGTGTCGGCGCCGCCGGTTTCACTGCCGCGGTGTACCGGAGTCGATCTTGCAGCCGGCGCCGGCGTCCTTGCGCCCTGGGCCGCCCCAGACCTGCCCCGGCTCACCCCTTTGCCGCGGAGCAAAAGGCGGGAGAATACGGCATTGAAAATGCTCAGATTTCCTCGGCCTCGTCCGGCTAGTAGTCCCCGCGGCAGCCGGCTTATATAATTGGGGAGATGGCGGACTGACGCCTGTGCGTGTGTGGAATGTGAACCGATCATGGCAAGGCGACAGGACATCGACCAGATTTTGCGCAGTTGGCCTTATGAGCCGGGTGAGGTGAGCGCGCGCCTAGTTCGGGCCAGCGAAGGACGCGAAGTGCTGCAAATGCGGGTGGAGATGGGTATTTTGCAGCTTGAGGTCGACGGACGGCCCGACGGCCAACGTCCCAACGGCAGCGAAACCTACTTTGATCATCTGCTGCATCTGGCCCTGCACGAAGGGAAAGAGTTCGAGCTCAATTCCGAGCAATGCACCGCCTCGGACCGCGAGTTTTTGCAGTTCTATCACCGGCGGATTTGCTGGTTGGCCCTGCGTGAATTTCGCCGGGCGGTGCGCGATGCCGATCATAGCCTGGCGTTCATGGATTTTGTGCGTGCCCACTCGTCCGACGAGCAGTGGATTCTGTCGCACGAACAATACCGGCCCTATGTCCTGTTTCACCGGACGCAAGCGGCGGTATTGGCCAAACTGGAAGAAGTTGGGGCGGAAGCGGCACTCACGGAACTGAACCTGGGACTGGGCCGGTTTCGCGATCTGTTTGCCGAATACGAAGCCGAGGAGCAGTTCGAAGAAGACGAAATGGTCCAGCGTCTCATCGAATTGAAAGAGGCCCTCCGCAATCAATACCACTTGAAGTCGACGCTGGAAGAACGTCTGGCCGAAGCGGTCGCCACCGAGCAATATGAGCTGGCGGCCCGGCTGCGAGACGAAATGTCGCGGAAGCGCCGGCCCAAAGGGGCATCGTAGAAATTCTTGTGGGATGTGCTTTCTGCCGTTCCCGCCCGCTTGCTTCGCCTCGCGGGCCACTCGACGCTTATTTGGCGTCTCGCGATTCCTGGCTTGCGATCGCCGGACTGGTCGTGGGCGGTGCTTGCTATCACCGTCAGAGCCGCGGCGCTGCACTCCGCCCGGCAATCACCCTGCGGACGTCGAGTTTAGCGGTTGCCCAAACCTGGCACCCGGGGCGGACGCAGCGGTTGTAACGCTACTTGTAACTCCGTACAGTGCGGCGCGTGGTGGCGAAGGATTTGTTTTTTCACGCAAACCCCTGATGCCGCTCGGCTTTGCGCATCAAAACGCGCGCGTTGCCCGAGGATTGGCACGCCGGCTGCATTAGGTCCCCAGCGTTGGTCCTGTCAGTCATTCACATCCAAAATAGCAGCAAGGGAGTGTGCCATGTTGGTTCTGTCACGGAAAACCCAACAGCAAATTCAAATCGGTCCCCACGTCACCATCACCATTCTGAAGGTCAAGGGAGAGACGGTTCGGATCGGTATCGAAGCGCCCCAGGAGGTTTGTGTTTTGCGGTCGGAGGTGGCGGGCAAAATTGCCCAGGCCGAGAACGTCACCGGCGAAGCGGAAGCGACGGTTCGCTCGGCGCTGGCCGCCACCGAGCGTGAGCGAGTGCGCAACGCGCGGATCGCGGCCAACCAGCCGCCGGTTGCCCGGCATACATCGCGGCTCGAGTTCTCGTCCTCCTTCGCAGTCGGACGCACCAGCCTGAGATCCCACCTGGCGGCCCGGAGTGGAATGGCCGCGAGCTCCGCCCGCCCGGCCGGCGCTTTGGAGGTTGGTTCGATGTGCCGCGTGGAACCGGCACCGCTTGCCAAAGTGCCCGCGTTCGTCAGCCCGCTGGAGATGTCGGTTCGGTAAGTGCGCGGCGCAGGAATCCCGCTCCTGGCGTCCCCCTCGATGAACCGACACCCACCCCCCGCGCCGCTCCCGCCCGAAGCGATCGACCCAGGTCGTGGCCGGGCGGGGGCGGCGTGCGTGATTCATGTCGCCGGCAAAGGCATACGGCACGACTATGACGGCGCCGCGCTATCCGCCACTTGAGTGTATCGGTCCGATGTGACCGAGGCGCGCCGCCCGGCCATGGCGACCGGGCTCCAGGCGTCGCGAAAACCGGCGCATGCCATCGCTCGGACCTTACGGTTCGTCGACCGCTCGCCATCCTACCGTTCCTCCCGAATCGCAGGGCGGCGTGGTGGGACCCTGATCCGGCGCGGCGTTTGGTTCGGGATTATTCTCCCGCTTGTAGATACCGTAGGCATACGGCCATTTCAGGGCGAGGACCGGCTTTTCCCATGTCTCTCGAGCGCCGGGCTTGCCGTTGAGCCAGACAACAAACTCACCCTCGCACCTCGAACAGCGTAAGTTGATACGAGGCCAAGGACCGCCGAGGATTTGAAAGCGGTCCCGATTGTTCCGACAGCACGGACAGCGCGGGAGAACCAATGGAACCAGTCTGAATCGCCTGTAAAACGGATAGACCAGAACAAGGTAAACGCACAACCCACCCGATATCGCCGCAACGATACGAACGAGCGACGGAATGCCGGAGGCCAGATTCAGACCGACCCCTATGCCGACACCGTTGCAGGCGATCACGAACAGCAGGTCGATCAGCCCGAATCTCATGCCCTGTTTCCGCCCGCACATGTCGACCGACGGCTGCGAAATCCCCATTCGCTACGGATTACTCTGTCCAATTATACCATCGTCGTGCGGCTCGTCGCCGAACGGGACCAATGCCGGGCTGGTCGAAGGGTGACGAATCACGCGGAACCAACCCGCGTCGGAAGCGACACACCAACGCAATTTATCCCACAACCACGGTCAGGTGCGTTGCATCGCGGCCACAATCGCGGTTTGTTATCGCTTCGAGAATATTGATCCCCGGCCGCGATATTTCGTTGTAAATCCGTATCGGGGCGACGCCATGGAATGGCGGATGAGGCGTCCACAATGCAGCGCACTCGCGTCGCGTGTGCTGACGCATCTCTCGCCACCGTACGGACGGTCGCCGGTCGCAGCGAAATCCGACGCGTACCCGATGCCGCTTAACCTTGGGGATCGTATCCCAGGTTCGGCGCGAGCCATCGCTCGACTTCGGCCATGCTCATTCCCTTACGCACTGCGTAGGCTTCGACTTGATCGCGAGCGATGCGGTCGACGGCGAAATAGCGAGACTTGGGATGCGCGAAATACCAACCGCTGACCGCCGCGGCTGGAAACATGGCAAAATTTTCGGTCAGCCGGATGGCAGTCACTTGCTCGGC
>Ga0182024_10004627_pt1 | contig 31461 bp, 28 predicted proteins | sample P32metaG_FD_120480 | JGI IMG/M metagenome (GOLD analysis project Ga0182024, IMG submission 120480) | Permafrost microbial communities from Stordalen Mire, Sweden - P3-2 metaG (Illumina Assembly) | ecosystem: Environmental > Terrestrial > Soil > Wetlands > Permafrost | place: Sweden: Stordalen...
CCTGGTGAAGGTCAATTGCGCGGCAATTCCGGAAACGTTGCTTGAGTCCGAACTCTTCGGCCATGAGAAAGGCGCGTTCACGAATGCTATGCTGCGCCGCGTCGGGCGGTTTGAAGAGGCCAATGGCGGCACTCTCTTCCTGGATGAAATCGGAGAAATGACAGCTGCTCTGCAATCGAAGTTGTTGCGCGCGCTGCAAGAGCGAACGATCGAGAGGTTGGGAAGTGGAACTCCGATCCGGGTGGATCTGCGATTGATCGCGGCTACTTCGCGGGATCTGGAAAAAGCCGTCAGCGAAGGCCAGTTCCGCGAGGATCTCTACTACCGGCTCAATGTAGTTGTCATCGAACTGCCACCGTTGCGTGACCGCCGCCAGGATATTCCGAGTCTGGTGGAGCATTTCCTGGGCCGAGCCGGGCGAAACGTTTCCATGGCTCCGGCTGCCCTGAACCTACTGTGCGATTATCACTGGCCAGGGAATGTGCGCGAACTGGAAAATACAGTGGAGCGCGCGGCCGTCCTGGCCAGAAGCGGCGTCATCGACGAGCAGGATATTCAGTTGAAGCCGGTGTCACGCAGCGCGGGAAACTGGACGGATCAGATTCCGTTAGCCGACGGATGGAAGACGAATCTCGCCGCGGCTGAGAAGACCATGCTTGTTCGCGCGCTGAGGCTGGCCGGCGGCAACAAGTCCAAGGCGGCGGAGATCCTCAAGATTCATCGGCGATTACTCTACGAAAAAATGCACGAGTACGGCGTGACCGGTTCAGAGTGATTATAAGGCCGGTTCTTGATACGAATTCACCGAGATCGTGCTGTTCTCGCGCTTGTACTCGTTTTAGGATTTCCTGCGATTCCAACGTGGCAATCAAGAACGGGCCGCCAAGCGGTGTATCTTTGGGTAGAGCGAAAGCAGATTCCCATCTCCGCTGATGGGCTGCAACATCCGATTTGGGTCCAATAACTCGAGTTTTGATACGGTTTTGATACGTTTTTGGGCTGAAAACGAGTTTCGGGATGGTGGCTCGAGGTAAACGGTGGCAAAACGCCGGAAAGAAGCGTATCATGCCGCGAATAGCCGCAGCCCCGTTGGCGTTTTAGAGCCCATGCAGGACGCCCACGCCCTTCCGCAACCAGCCCACCATCTCGGCCATGGGCAACACCATCTGCACCGCCGGATTTCCATCCGCGGCCATTGCCTCGAACTGCTTCACAGCTCGCTGCGATTCAATTTGATAAGGTTTCTTCATAGCGACTTTCCTTTTTCTCGGCAAAAGAAAATTGCTCTTAGCCTATCAAGGCTTCGAGCGGGAGTCGCTAATTTCTACGATCTACCGGGCATTCCCAATCGCATCGGGGTCCCTGCGTATATCGCCGCCCTTCATGGCGCGCTTCACTAGTGCACGAATCGCTTCCCATATCTGGGCGTAGGAAGCTTCGAACACCTTGGAGGGGCCTCCGACCAGGTTATTCAACGCCGGCGCCTCACGTCGCTGACAAAGCTCTTGCCGTCTTGATCGACCGTCGTGTTGCGCGCATCGCCGTGTCGGACCCTGTGCCTGCCCGGCGAGCGTGCGGTCACCGACTAGATCGCCTTGCGCCTCGTTGTAGAGCAGACCAGGTGCGTAGTTCGCGTAGTGGGACTGAGGTTTTCGTGCGCTGAAGCGCATCCAAATGGAGCTTGGATAGGCCACGGTCCTCTGGTTGAGAGTGAGTAGCCGCTTGTTTCTCTCCCCACAACTGCGTTGGCCCAAGGTTGAGTGAGCGCGACACCATTAGTTCAGAGGAGTATTCCTTCGAACCGCATAACGCTCGGGATCGACATGAGCCTAAAGTTGGGTGAATATTCCAAATCTTTTGCGCTGCACGTGCATCAAGCTGTTGGTGTGTTACGCAACAAGACGCCTTTTTCTCGCGAGGAATTTGCCTTGCGTGAGTTTGTTTCAGGCGATGCCTACGGTGGTTCTCTGTTTTGGCCTGGGTTTAGACGTGAGTGCGCAGTCCGGCGGCAGCTCGACGTCTATAAGCGGCACTGTAATGGATCCGACTGGCGCGGTGGTTCCGAGCGCAACAGTAGAAATCAGAAACCCGGTCAGCGGCTTTGTCCGATCAACCAGCACCAACAACTCAGGTACGTTCAACTTTGCTAACGTGCCGTTCAATCCATATCACCTGACCGTGACAGCGGCCGGATTCGCCTCATATTCAGAGGACGTGGAGGGCCGATCCGCGGTACCTGTCCAGATCAAAGTAAGTCTGACACTTGGCTCGAATTCCAGCGCTGTAACGGTCACAGCCGGCGATTTGGTGGAGAACACTCCGGTCTTTCACAGCGACATAGACCGCGCATTATTCGACAAACTTCCTCTTGAGAGTCAATCGTCGTCCGTTAGCTCACTGATCACGCTCACGACACCTGGAGTGGCCGCCGATTCGAATGGCCTCTTCCACGGATTGGGAGATCACGCGGAGAATTCGTTTTCGGTGGACGGACAGCCCATCACCGACCAGCAAAGCAAAGTGTTTTCGAACCAGATTCCCGCCGACTCGATTGAGTCATTGGAGGTTATTTCCGGCGCTCCACCGGCCGAATTTGGAGACAAAACGAGCCTCGTGATCAAGGTCACAACGCGCTCCGGGCAAGGCGTTACCACGCCGCATGGCAGCATCAGGGCCTCTTATGGCTCGTTTGGCACGTCCAATTTAGGTTTCGACCTCGCGTACGGAGGCGAGAAGTGGGGGAACTTCATATCAGCGAACGGACTGAACAGCGGCCGCTATCTCGACACACCGGAGTTCAGCGTCATGCATGCCAAAGGCAACGAAGAGAACATTTTCGATCGCGTAGACTATCAACTTTCAACAGGCGACACCATTCACTTGAACCTCGGCTATACGCGTTCGTGGTTCCAGACGCCCAACTCTTTCGATAATCTGAACCTCGGAGTGATCGGTCCAGACGGTACTCCATTCGGCCCTACGGACCAGCGCTCGAAGATCGAGACGTTCAATATAGCGCCGACATGGACGCGAATAATCAGTCCGTCAGTGCTGTATACGCTAGGCGCTTTTGTACGTCGGGACCAATACAACTACTATCCCAGCCGGAATCCTTTCGCGGATCTTGGTCCACCTAACCTTCAGCGGGAGACTGTAGCTCAGAATCGAACGCTCGCCAATGCAGGGATTCGCTCGGATGTTTCCTACGTGAAAGGCATCCACAACGTGAAGGCTGGAGTTACCTATCAACAGACCTTCTTGACAGAACATTTCAGCCTTGGCATAGTCGATCCGACGCTCAACGCACCTTGCCTGGGTGCAGATGGCAATCCAGTCGCTGGATTCACCGATCCATCTCAGTGCTCCGGAGCTGGTTTGCAGCCCAATATAGCCTCGAATCCGAACGCGGTCACTCCCTTCATACCGCTCTTGAGTTGTTACGACCTGACCCGGCCGATTCCAGCGCTTTCGGACAATTGCTCGAGTCCAACCAGCATGTCCTACCAATTTCACGGCCATACGGACGTAAAGGAACTCTCTCTCTACATCCAGGATTTGATTACCAAGGGTGACTGGTCCTTCAACCTGGGAGTGCGAGGGGACTTTTACAACGGTCTTACTATTGCGCGTCAGGCGGAGCCTCGACTCGGTGTAGCGTACAACATCAAAAGAAGCAGTACCGTTCTTCGCGCTTCCTATGCGCGACTCATGGAAACTCCTTTTAACGAAAACCTGGTGCTTGCAAGCACGGGATGCCAGTACCAGGTTATTGCTGATTTGATCCCCTGTGTACCAGCGGCAAATACGCCAGGCTATCGCAACGAATTCCACGCCGGCTTTCAGCAGGCATTCGGTCGTTATATTGTCATCAGCGGCGAATACATCTGGAAATACACACACACCGGGTACGATTTCAGCGTGCTGGCCGCGACACCCATTACGTTTCCAATTGGGTGGCACAACTCCAAAATCCCCGGATACTTAGGCCGCGTGAGCGTGCCTAAATTTCACGGCTTTACCGCGTTGGTAGTCTTATCGAGCGTGGCAGCACGCTTCTTCCCACCTCAAACCAGTGGTCTCGGTGTCACGGTGGGACAAAATGGAGGCGTCTTCCGGATTGACCACGATGAAAAGTTTAACCAGACTACACACGTGCAGTATCAACGGGGCGAGCGAGGACCCTGGATCGGCTTCAACTGGCGGTATGACAGCGGTCAGGTGGCGGGGGCCGTGCCATTCGCGGTAGATGCAACCACCCCGGTGAACCTCACGGGACTGACTGGTGATCAGCAACTCCAAGCTGGATTGTTTTGTGGCAGCCAAGTACCGACGCTTTCTACTCCACTCACTACTTGCCTGCCATCGCGCTACGGTTCAACACTTGTCCAGATACCGGCTCCCGGGACCGAGAACAATGACCACAATCCTCCCCGGATTCAATCTCGGAATCTTTTCGACCTCGCCGTCGGCGAAGATGATCTCTTTCATGGAACCCGGTATAAGTGGAGCCTGCGCGTGTCGGTAATAAACCTGATGAACAAAGTGGCGCTTTACAATTTTCTTTCGACGTTCAGCGGGACGCATTACGTCACGCCTCGCGCAATTACCGCCGAGATCGGCTTTCACTTCTAGCGCCACCATGTTTGTGTTAACCGGGTCTATTTTCGCGCCGACGTCTCTACCGGCGACCAGGTCTCGTCCGGGTCGTAGGCTTTATACGTACCTGCGATCTCGGGAGTTTTCGGTCCAAGATCCTTCTGGTAGACGATCCCCGCCTTGTCTACCATGAAGGTCATTATCCCGGTAGATCTGTAATCGGAGGGCCACGCGATTAACGCGAACCCTCGGGTCATCAGGCTGTTGGCGAGGTAGCTCATCTGGCCGCCGGAGGCGTGCGGTCCTTGGCCGGTTAAGATCTTGAAGTAGTACCCATGATAGGGATCGTGCCTATTGGTATATCCCTCTGTGAACGCCTTTGCGATGATGTCACCAATTGGGCTCTCGTCCTTGGAGCTGCTGGCCGGCCAGTACAACCCGTCGTGCTTCCCGGGCGAACTGATGATTTTCTGTGCGTAGTGCAGGACTCCGCTTCCAGTGCGATCTTCTTCGGCGTAGTCATTCTGCGCTTCAACGTAGCCTCGGCAGACTTCGATTGCGTCCAGTTCATTGCCACCGATTCGCCGCATCAGAATTTCTTGCTTGCCTTGTTCCACGTCGAAATACCATTGGCCGTTCACCAGCACGATTGGGATCGGAAGCGGCCAATCGTCTTTGCCGACCAGCAGAGTCTTAGCGTTCGGTTGTTTGAGGTCAGTAACCAGCTTCGTCTTAGCGCTTGCGCGCGCAGCAAACGTTCGCACGCTTTGCTGATCGGCGACCGGATCACTGGTAGTCAGAATTTCCTTCGACGCGGGGCCCAGGATGGCGATCAGAGCGGTCACGTCGTCGCTCTTCGCTGCACCGACGAGAGCCTTGGCGGCGGCATCGGCCGAAGGGAAGCCCCGACCATCCGGGGTTGCGGCATCGTTGGGAATGCATACCAGCAGTGTGCAAGCGATGGCCATTGCAATAATATTTAAGAAACGCATATTCAAGGCCCTCCTATCTGCGGCGGCCGCCGCCCCCTCGGGCTCCGCCTCCGCTCGAGAAACCGCGATTGCTGTTCATTCGGGCAGCGTTGCCACCTTGATTCATTCCCCCGAACGCACCGCCGCCGCGGTTCCCGCCCGACCCCGCGCCGCCCGCGGCCCGATTTCCGACGCGGTCACCACCGCCTGAAGGTTTCAAGTTTCCCTGCCCAGCCTGACCGCCTGCAGGGCGTTGTGCGGGATTGCCCTGACTTGGCCGGAAGGCGTTGCCACCGGCTGGTCCCTGGCCTGGCCGCGTCGCATTGCCGCCAGCTTGTCCGAGATTGCCTTGACCTGGCCGCGAGGCGTTGCCCGGCAGTTGCGCCGGCTTACTTTGGCTCAGACGCTGCTGAGTCTGGGCCGCGGTTGGACGTGTATTGATATTGGCCCGGGCGCCGTTGAATTGATTCGCCACGTTCCTGTTGTTGTAAGGGACTCCGGCGCGGTGGACCGGATTGTGAACCCAGTTGTTGCCGTTGGCCACATTCACGCGATTAAAGTTGTTGCTCCTGATGAAGTTGTTGTTGATAACAACGTTGTTGCGGCCCCATCCGCAGCCCCAACCCCAGCCTCCCCAGCCACCGCTCCAGATTGCACCCACCGCTATGCCGACGCCGAACGAGATGGCGCTAGCAGCGATGATCCCGCCAGTGTATGGCGGATAGTAAATGGGCGGATAGGGATAGTATGCCGGCGGGCCCCACACCGCGACCGGATTGTACACAGGCACGTAAACTACTTGCGGGCTGGCCGGTACGATCTCGATGTAGGTATTTCCGCCCTGGGTGCTGGTGGTTACCTGTTGCTCCTTGTTCGATTGCAGTGCGCCGGCGCTCTGAGCTCTTTGGCGCATGCGCTGGACAGCTTCCATGACGCCCTCCTGCTGCGCCAGGAACGTATTGCCGAGATCCGAGGTCCAAGTGATGTCCTGATTCAGACGCTTGAGCAGATCAGGGAGGATTACGAGCGCTTGCACGCTGGCATCCCAGCTTTGTTTCGCCGCTGCATCGACGAGCGCCTTTCCCTGCAGGCTTGAGTTTTGAATGAGCCAACGCTCGGCTTCCACGATTTCAAGCGGATAGGTGGAGGCGACGAGCACCTGGCTCAGAATCGGGTCCGGATACAAAGCGATGGGAGCAACCAGACTGTCCAGTTGATTCGGATTGAGTATTTGTGTGGGCTGCCCCGGCGGTGCGCCTCCAGGCATTTGCTGGTTAGGCGGCGGTTGCTGCTCAGCAAGTACATAGGGGTTCGGAGCAATTAGCAACTCAACGCAGAGGACGGCCAAAAAGCCTTTGATAGTCATATTAGAACCTCATGGCATGACACTGTCGGAGATTGCAAGGCCGGTCACGGTGGCGCAAAAAAACTCTAAGGAAAAAAAGGAGGCTCGCGGCGCGACGCGGCATCGTAAGATTTTGGGGGTAGAAAGTAGGATTCACAATGAGCACACTTACCGAAGTCAGCAAGATATCGTGGCGGAAGAAGTGACGATGTTCACCACCCGTGAAGGGGCACTAAAGCCAATGACCAGGCCGTCCCGGGGCAAGGAGATCTTCGCCGCGTTCACTTCCAAGACGGACGTGTAGCGCTGTTACCGAAATCGGCCAGCGCGCATTGAATGCGGAATTAGCAATTACTAAGAAGGAGAACAGGATGGATCGTTTTGAAGAATTGAAACAGAAATACGCGAGCGTGTTCGCGGTTGTTCAACAGCAAGGCGTTCGCTTGACGCAACTGCACGTGCAAGACAACAAGCTGTTCATGCGGGGCGCCGCGCCGTCGGAAGGGATCAAGAATGCGCTATGGAACCAAATCAAGGCCGTCAACCCAGCCTACGATGACATAACCGCGGATATCACGGTTGATTCAAACTTGCCGCAGCCTTATCCTGCCGGGCCCCGGCGAACCTACACAGTGAAGCCCGGAGATTCGTTATCCAAGATCGCAAAAGACTTCTACGGCAACGCGAACGACTACATGCGGATTTTCGAAGCCAATAAGGACACGCTCAACGATCCGAATAAGATCCACGCCGGCCAGGAACTCGTAATTCCAGTCGGTCGTTGAGAGGACGCGTTGAAACAGAAAGCCGTCAGGCGTACACTGAAGGCGAAAATATGGCTGGGTGTGATCTTATTCGGGACAGCTTTCTCACAACAGCCTTCCAAGCAGAAGACAGAACAGCCGCAAGGGGAATTCTGTGGCCTGGGAGGCGCCCATGAGTGCCGTTGCTTGCTTCGCACCCAGCTTCTACAAGAGGAACACCAAGCGGCTTGCGAACAGAAATTTGATCGCTCTGACAGCAAGCAGCACAAACAGTGGCTGCAGTGTGTGGGAGAAGAGCCGGTACATTGTGACGTTGTCTTGAATTCGGTGCACTATGCGCACCCTTGGATTGAAGACTCGAATAGCCACGTGTGGATGGATGGGCGCTGCACGGTAGCTTGTAAGAAACACCGCTGCAAGTGCGACGACGGTCCAGTTTGCAGAGATGTTCCATGATCGATTAACAATCGGCCGGCCGCATCCCCAACCAGTTGCGTTCTCTAAGCCGCATTGCACCGTTATTCATCAAACAAAGTGGGAGCCAGCCGGTCGGTAGCTGACTTTCGCGACGAGCAGGCGGTTCGGATTCGCAGGAAACTGAAATGCAATCGACCGCGGCTGTTCCTTGGGGAGAGTCATAATGCTTGAGTCGCTACTCCATCCGGCGACTTACAAGCACGACCGCGAAGGCTCCCGATCAATGCGCTGCTGGCGCGACGGACAAGCAGAGCGCATGGATTGTCAAGGAAAAGTTGAAATTCAGACGGGTGACCAGGTTGACGACCAAAGCATAATCAGTTTTTGCCAGGCCTAACCCCGAAAAGTTTTTGAGATTACCCAACCTTCGTTGCATCAACGACACTGAGGTCAAGGGGTGAAATATGGCAGCTTCTGTGTTTTCATCGCTCTACAATTTGCTCGATTCCTGCAGTATTAACGAGGTCGCAGGTCGTCTCGGCGAACCTGGACAAGCGGTGTCACGCGGCCTGGAATCGTCCACCGCATCCCTGATCAGTAGCTTGGCTGGCCGATCCACCGATAGCAATACAATGAGCCAGATCTTCGATCTTGTCACGCATGCACCATCAGACGTCAATGTGTCGAACTTAGCGAGCGCCGTCACCGGTTCTGGGGAAGTATCGGCGTTTACCTCTTCGCTTCTTGACTCAGGCAGGAAATTTCTATCCCTCGCTTTCGGAGCCAACCAGTCCTCGATCTTGGATGCAATAGGCAGATCAGCTGGTTTACGCAGCAGCTCGGCAACAAGCCTGGTGAGTATGGTCGCGCCGCTGCTGATGACCGCGCTGGGCCGCCTGGTGCGTAGCGATCGTTTGACCCAGGGACAGCTCAGCAGCGTACTCGTCTATGAAAGCGCTGGAATCCAGAACTTGTTGCCGGCTGAGATGCAGCACCGTTTCGAGCGCCCGGCACCGGTCGAAGCGACGCCCGACTTGAACTCAAGGCCCCTCTCCATCACCACCGTCCCGGAGCCGCGGCCCTCCTTACCAACCTGGTTATGGCTCCTGGCCGCGCTGCTGCTCATCCCGCTGCTCTTATGGTTGTTCAACAGGGAGCATTTGCGCCAGGCGCCGCAAGCCACACAGGCGATGACAGAGCCAAGGCTCGGTGCGCCCGACCTAGGCGAGTTTGTTGTCCGAAGGCTGCCGGGAAACGTTAATTTGAATATTCCACAACTGGGCGTAGAGTCACGGTTGCTGGCGTTGATCCAAGATCCATCCAAGAATGTGGATGAGGTCACATGGTTTGATTTCGACCGGCTCTTGTTCAACAAGGACTCCGCACAACTTCGCCCGGAGTCGGAAGAACAACTGCGCAATATCGCGGCCATCCTGACTGTCTATCCGGACGTACATATAAAGGTTGGCGGTTACACAGACAACACTGGCGATCCCCAGGCCAATCTCAAACTTTCGCAAGACCGTTCGAACCGTGTCGTCGCGGAGCTCACTAGCTTTGGGATCGAGCCTGATCGTCTCGAATCCCAGGGGTATGGCGACGAGCATTCGGCGGCGGACAATTCCACGGAAGAGGGCCGTGCCCGGAACCGGCGTATCTCGATGCTTGTGACCCAGAAGTAAGTGTCGCCAGGCAACGCAGAAGAAATCAAAAGGGAGAAATGTTATGTCTCACGAGAAGGTGATCGCTGTTTATGATACAGCGGCACATGCCGAAGCCGCGGTCAATACATTGAAATCCGCTGGCTACTCTGCCGACAACATCAGCGTCACCCGGAACGAAAACGACGCCCCGGCAGCGGGGTTGAGTGAGCCCGGTTTCTGGCGCCGTCTATTCGGCCACAATATCGGGCTTCACGAGGCCCATGCGTACGGACACACAGTTTCGCGAGGGGGAGCATCCGTCACCGTACGTGTGCCGGAATCGGAAGTTCCTAAGGTCATCGAGGTATTGGACGCCTATCAACCGGTCGACGTCCTGGATCGTGCCCGGGTGTATGGTTCCTCAGCTGCGGAAGCGCCCCGAGTGATTGTACCGCCGCCCACCTCAGCCTCAGATGTCCGGAAGGACGAGGAAGTGGTGCGTCTTGCCGAAGAGCAATTGATTGTCGGAAAGCGTCAAGTAGACGCCGGCATTACGAGGGTGCGGCGGTTCAGCGTAGAGAAACCGGTGGAAGCCAATGTCACCTTACACGACGAGCAGGTGGAGGTGATGAGAAGGGCGATTTCCGATCCCGACTACCTGAAGAAAATCGATTGGCGTGACCAGACCATTGAGGTGAGCGAGACGACTGAGCAGCCGGTTGTGAACAAAGCCGTGCGCGTAATCGAAGAGGTGGTGATCCGGCGGAAGGGTTCCGACCACATTGAGACAGTCCATGACACCGTTCGACGTCAACAGTTGGAAGTCGAGAGGATGCCGGCCGAAACCGTCAAGAAGTGAACGAAAGGAAAAAAGTGAACGAAAGGAAAAGCTGCCAGGAGCTTAGAATGGGCACCCACCTAAACAATGCCGGCCCCCCGCGACTCAGAGAGCCGGAATTGGCGGTCGGTGTACTAGAAATTGGGTTCTATGTTGCAATTGGCGGCCAGGTTGCGCGCCTTTATCAGCGGGATAAACGGATTGTCACTGACTTTCACCAGCCGCGAAGGCTGCGCACTTACCTGCTCGATGACCGGTGAGGCGCCCTTGATCAAGGCTTCCGTGGGGACACGATAACCATTCCCGGTCGCGCGGCTCACGTAGAAACCGGGCGTTTCCAGATCCTCCCAAGACACCTCAGGATGTGACGGGCTAGTCTTCCGTTCCGTTGTTTGCGTTTCCATTAGTAGAGTCTCCTTCTAGGGAATTCCAAAGCCTCAAAGCCCTGGTTGAACCGCTCATGTTGAGTTGCGAGGCAAACTATCGATTTACGGCTCTCTCAGCAAAGTGGTACGAGCCAAAGATTCCGATTTTGGACTTCCGGACTCATTAACATCCCGATGGAAGCAATCTTGCTTATCGTCCTTAATGTCATAATCCCTCCTGCAAATGGAGCTCTCGCTAGGCGCTCTTCTTCGCTCCCGCCCCGACTGGAAGATGATCGACATCGACCTGCTGGCGGCGAACCGTGTCGTGCACCGTTTGCGTACGATCCGAACCCTGCCTTCGGATAACCACCTCCTCGGTGATATGGGCCGTCTTGTTCACAACAGGCTCTTCCACGGTCTCGGTAACGTCGATGGTCTTGTCCGACCAGTCTATGTCCTTCACATAAGCAGGATCGGAAATCGCGCGGCGCATAACTTCCGCATGTTCTTCGTGAAGGGTGATACTGGCTTCCACGGGCTTCTCGACACTAAATCGCCGCACCCGGGTAAGTCCAGACTCGACCAGACGCTTGCCCACGTTGATTTGTTCTTCGGCCACTCGTAGCATTTCGTCGCCTGTCAACTTGGCCGGAGCAGAAGCTTTGGGCGTCCCAACGGTTGTTCCTGCCATGCCGTACGCTCTGGCGCGGTCCAGGACGTCCACTGGCTTGTGGCTATCCAGCAGGCTGACGACGTTGGGAGCTTCTGATTCGGGCACACGAACCGATACAATGACAGACCCTTCCTTGAAGGATCGGCCAAGTACGGCCGCCTCGTGATGCTCGAGGTCACGGCCGAAAAGACGTCGCCAAACACCTGGCTCGTACAATCCGGCCTTTGCCGCCTCACCTTCGCTACGGATGACGCTGATGTCGTCAGGACTGTAGCCTGTGGATACTAGGCTCTTCAGAGCAGCGTTCGCGCTCGCTTCCGAATCGTAAACTGCAACAACTTTTTCGTAAGACATATTAATCCTTTCTTCTTGGCGGTTTCTAATTTTTAGAAGGCGCCGCCGAATCCGGCTCGGAGGAACCTTCCGATAGTCAGCCTACTTTTGTGTCACTCTCATGGAGACCCGGCGATTCTTGGCTCGACCGTCCTCGGTGGAGTTATCCGCAACAGGAAACTGATCACTATATCCCTGTGCTTCCAGACGATCCGGGGAAATGCCGAGCGAGATCAAGTCGGCCATCACCCCGTTCGCACGATCTTGCGAAAGGTTGAGATTGCGCTGCGGGTCGCCGCTATTGTCGGTGTAGCCGCCAATCTTAATGTGCACATTCGGGTAAGCTTTGAGGATCTCTGAGATATTTCCCAATTGTTCTTGGGACTCGGGCCGCAGAGTAGCTGAATCGGTGTTGAACAATAGCCGGTCGAAGTCGAACCAGGTAACGGGCTCAACTCGCTTGGACGGGTCTTGAATGAATGCGAGCAGCCGCGCTTCGACCCCGTTTGAGGGAACGTTCAAGGAGACATTGTCTGGAAGCATTCGAATGACAAAGCGATTCACTGTCACGGAGGGGACGACGGGATGCCGGGCGCGATACCCCCAGTAGAGAAGCAGAGGGAGAAGAAGCGCCGGAATCAGCCACCACAGACCTCGCGACCGTACGGTCGGCTCGGCAATCGTTCCGAGCGCGACCGGCCGTGTACTGGGAGTTACCGTGGGCGCCGGGGCAGGCGAGGCGTTGAGCAGGTTGGAGACTCCCGCCGGCAGAAGGTCGCGGACCCCTTCGCCTTCCTGAACCAAGAGCCGACTGAGCCCGGTTGGGTTCATGTGATCGTCGCGTACCAGACGTCCTAGAGTGGTCATCATCAAGGGTGCGGCCATGCTCATCAAGCTTGATACGATACCCGATCGTAAACCCGTGGATCTTGCTACTGTGTCGAAGATGGAAGACTGATTGCCGCCGAAAGCGAGAGAAAGGAAGTTTTTTCCGGAATCTAAAAGAGATGAGGTGGCGGACGATGCGCGGCCCGGGTCAGTGACCGCGCTCGTCAAATCCGATGTATTCACATTCGAGGGGGCCTGCGAGACGAGTTTGAATAACTGACTCATCCAGGTCGAATCGCCGGCTTTATTGGCCAGTCCCCCTATTAGACAGGCGGTTGATGAATCGAGGCCTTGGGATATGGCTTCCTTGGGTTCGCCAAAACGAGATGCGATTTCGCCGATTGTGCGCGGATCGAAAGTACTGAACAACGAACTGAAGATGGAGCTAGGCATAACAAAATAAACCTCTCGTTTCTACGTGGGCTTGGTCCTCGTCCGTGCGTCCAAAACGCTCTCGCAACGGGAGAGAGCTCACAATGCCATGACCTGCTGGTGTTAGAGATTCCTCGTCCTAGGTACTGACTCAAATCCCGGGGTTGCGGGTTGTCGAGTCGATGCTGGGAATTAATGAAACAGTCAGACAAGAGAGGAATCTCGTCCTATATCCAAGAAATCTCAGTACTTCCTGCGTCGCCGGTTTGCTGATGATCTTTCTGGCGCCGATGGCAGCAGGTTTGATACGAATGGCGATTTCCAGGACACGAGAATTCAGCGCGGACGCGACATCCGCCCAAATATTGGGAACCGCGCAGCCGACGATTAGCGCGCTCGAGAAGCTCGAATCAGTTGGAAAACAGATCCCGCTGCAGGTCTCACCCTCGATGTCCCATATGTACATCAGGCAGCCATTCTCCGGCGCAACTCTGATGAGACTGTTCTCGACGCGCGCCTCCACCGAGAAAGCATCTCTGCGTTGCGCGCTTTGAGCAGGCAGCCACGAGGCACAAAACTCGCAGCGTAGCGTGGTCGAGGTCTAAGATTACAGTCACGGCTGTAACGTAGAAACTGAAAATCCAAAAACACTGCGGTAGATCCATACTCCCGCGATCAAAACGAGGAGGGCGGTGGAGGCAGCCGTCAGGGCTTTGACGAACGGAGTTAGTCTGGCAAGCTGCGATACTATGGCTTGTTGCTCACGTTCCAGCTGCCATTCAGCCGGGTCTAAGAACAACTGATCCTCTTCCTTCATTGATACTAACTGCCGGTAGATTAGCAACACCGCGAGCGCCGCTGTTATGCTGCCCCAACAAATCCAAAGTGTATGTAACAGAGAACCCATAAGATACCTTCCTTTTTAGCGTTGCCGATCCAACCGACTAGATGGTTGCAACGGTTAGGGCATAACCTGTGAATTGGACACGATTAATCCGGGGAACATCCGCACGCGCTGCCGCAGGCAGCGATACAGGCTTATGCCAACGGGCTGCCCGGTCTTCCAGTTCGATCGCCAAATCCCCAAAGTCCGCCACCGAAAGACTTAGCACTCGAATCCTTTGGCCTTCTTCCAACCTCTGTAAGAGTAATAGACAGCCGTTTCGGAACCGAATCGCGTCCCGATACTGGAAAGGCGAGGCGGTAATTTGGGTAAACGTCACCTCTTCTGTCCGGCGAACACCAATCTCGCGTTGAAGGTATTCCGGGATATCCCACACCCGCAGCTGGGCCCCGGGCGGAATGCACACGGCCACCACACGTGGAGATTTTCGGGGGATGGGGGTGCCGAATAAACTGGACCATACATTTTTGAGTCGAGCGGTCATTGGAATTTGTTCCGGTAGTAAATCTACCGGCGATGCGAAGCCCATAGCCCCACATGCGAATCGGCGGACCACCAGTTCTTCACCCTCTCGTGCTAAGCGGTTTGGAAAGGACATTAACGAGTAATCGCACATACTTGCTACTCCTCATGGCTACAGTTCAAATTGCTCATCGATGACTGAAGATGCTTCGCCCGGCAAAATGGTCTTACAATGTTTCGCGAAGCCGGCGGGCCGATCGCCAGCAACTGACTCTGCTTCCAAATCCCACGCGGGCTATCACAAAATGAGTCGTGCTACGGGATCTTGCTGTCCACAACATAGAAGATTGGAAACCGAGCTGGAACCGGTTTCCACTCTCCGTAGTGAGACTGGAGTGTATATGAGCCGACTTGTAGTGTTATTGGCGCTGGCATCCGCAGGCTCGCCCGGCATAGCGCAAAAGGTTCGGGTGGACTACGATCATGGTTGCAATTTCGCCCGTTACCAGACGTATCGTTGGGTAGATGCGCAAAAAGTGCAATCGCCTGACGTGCGATTCCCGAATCAACTCATGCAGGAACGCATAGAGGCTTTTGTGGAGGAAGCGCTCGCGGCCAAGCAATTTACGCGTGTCGAAACAGGCGGGGATCTTCTGGTCGATTACGCCATGAGGGTCAGTGCGGAGCCGCAGTTCACTACCATTACCGATGCTGCGGGACCCACGTGGGGGTGGGGCGGTTGGGGCTGGGCTAGTCCTGGCTGTTGTGGTTGGGGCTGGGGCGGCGGCTGGGGTAGCGCATTCTCTGTTACCACTGCGCAGACTATTCTTGCGGGCACGCTCGTGGTGAGCATGACGGAGGCGCGTCGAAAGCAGCTTGTCTTTCAGGGCGTATCGACCGACACGATCAGCTCGAAAGCGGAGAAGAATACGAAGAGGCTGCAAAAAGGTATCCGTGAAATCTTCGAGAAGTATCCTCCCCGGAAGTAACAACATTTATTAGGCCGAAGAAAGCACCGGCGGCATCGGTTGAGGCGATGGATGCCGATACAGAAACGACCCGACTTCAAGAAGCTCGCTGGTCGAGCGTTCCCTGGAAGAAGTGGGGACCCTATTTGAGCGAGCGGCAGTGGGGAACGGTTCGTGAAGATTACAGCCCGGATGGGAACTTCTGGGATTACTTCACTCATGACCAGGCCCGCTCTCGCGCGTACCGTTGGGGCGAGGATGGCTTGGCCGGTATCAGCGATGACAAGCAGCTATTGTGCTTTGGCGTCGCCTTATGGAACGGCCGCGACCCCATCCTTAAAGAACGGCTCTTCGGTCTTACCAACAGCGAAGGGAACCACGGCGAAGACGTCAAGGAATACTATTTCTACCTGGACAGCACGCCCACGCACTCATACATGAAGTACCTGTACAAATATCCGCAGGTAGCGTTCCCCTACGAGGACCTGGTCGAGACAAATAAGCTACGCAGCCGAAGCGAGATGGAATACGAACTGCTAAATACCGGAGTCTTCGATGACGACCGATACTTCGACGTATTCGTTGAGTACGCAAAGAACACGCCTGAGGATATACTGATCCAGATCAGCGCGTGCAATCGCGGCCCGGAGGCTGCCACACTGCATATCCTGCCTACTCTCTGGTTTCGCAACACATGGACGTGGACGTCCAGTGCGGTGAAGCCGATTTTAAAAGTCATTTCTGGCGTGATTGGCGCTCGCGTCATAGCAGCTTCCCATGCCGATCTAGGCAATCGTTTTCTTTACTGCGAGGCGGATGTCCCCCTGCTTTTCACAGAGAACGAGACTAACAACGAGAGTGTTTTCGGCACTCCAAACAGCAGCAGTCATGTCAAAGACGGGATCAACAACTATGTCGTGTCGGGGAAAGGCGTCATTAACCCGGAAATGACCGGCACAAAAGCTTCGGCGCACTACCGAGTCACGATAGCCTCTGGAACGATGGCCACCATCTGGCTGCGCTTGAGCGACCTCGCACCAACTTCAATTGGCGAGCCTTTCGGAAATCAGTTTGCAGAGACCATCCGCACACGCCGGCGTGAGGCAGACGAGTTCTATCGAGCCATCACCCCGGACTGGGTAAGCGAAGACGCCGCCCGGGTCATGCGTCAGGCTTTGGCGGGAATGCTCTGGAGCAAGCAATATTTTAGTCTCGATGTGGACAAATGGCTCGAGGAACACGGTGCAGACCCGATGCGCCCGGGCGCGCCGCACATTCGGAATAGCGAATGGTTCCACATGGTGAACGACAACATCATTTCGATGCCCGATAAATGGGAGTATCCATGGTATGCCGCCTGGGATTTAGCATTCCACGCGATCGCGCTCTCGACAGTGGATATCGATTTCGCGAAGGAACAGCTTGACTTGTTGTTACAAGAATTCTTCCTGCACCCCACCGGGCAGATACCGGCCTACGAGTGGAATTTCGGCGATGTAAATCCCCCGGTTCACGCCTGGGCGACGATTTTTCTTTACCGAACGGAACAGGCTCTTCACGGCCAAGGCGATATCGATTTTTTGAGGCGGTCCTTTCGAAAGCTGATGTTGAACTTCAGTTGGTGGATCAACCGCAAAGATCGCTTTGGCAAGAACGTGTTTGATTGCGGTTTCCTGGGCCTGGATAATATCGGAGTCTTTGACCGAAGCGCATCACTGCCCGGTGGCGGTTACCTGGAACAAGCCGATGGCACGGCCTGGATGGCATTGTTCTGCCAGAACATGATGGAGATCGCCGTTGAACTGGCGTGCGTCGATGCCAGCTACGAAGATATAGTCACGAAATTCGTCGACCATTTCCTGTGGATAGCCCGCGCCATAAATCAAATAGGACCAAGTGGCATGTGGGACGAAGAAGATGGCTTCTACTATGACGTCCTGCGTCTTCCCGATGGCGGTGCAACCCGGCTCAAAGTACGCTCCATGGTGGGCCTGCTGCCCCTGTGCGCCACGACGGTGATTGAACCTTGGCAGCGGGAGCGGGTTCCACACACAACGGCAATATACTGTGAGCGGTTACGCCACATGCCAGCACTTCTCGAAAGCATTCATCCTAGCGGGCCAGGTCACCGCGGTGTCGACGAGCGGGGAATGTTTGCGCTGGTGAAACCGGAAAGACTCCGCCGGATTCTTGCGCGAATGCTCGACGAAAATGAATTTCTCAGTCCGTATGGGATACGCGCGTTGTCCCGATACCACGACAAGCATCCCTTTGTTTTCAAAGTGCAGGACCGCGAATATAAGGTCAATTATCTTCCGGCCGAATCGGACTCTAGTATGTTCGGGGGCAACTCCAACTGGCGAGGCCCGGTATGGATGCCGGTAAACGCACTTTTGATCCGCGCCCTGCTGTCGTTCTACCTCTATTATGGCGACAGCTTCAAAGTCGAATGTCCCACTGGCTCAGGTCACTCGATGAACCTTTTCGACGTGGCCAGGGAGATTTCGAATCGGTTGATCAGGATCTTCCTACGCGATGCGTCCGGCCGGCGCCCGGTATTCGGCGGAACTCATAAATTCCAGACGAATGTTCACTGGAAAGATTACTTGCTGTTTTACGAGTACTTCCACGGCGACAACGGAGCGGGCCTGGGGGCGAGCCATCAGACGGGTTGGACTGGATTGATCGCCAAAATGATAGAGCTGTTCGGCCGGATCGATGGAGCGCAGTTCCTGGCAGCCGGCAAGAGGGCGGCTTTCGCGAAGAATGTACCGTCCGAGGGCCGAACTGACCTGACTTCGATATCCCGGAAGAGTTGAGGGCGGCCGGGCTTCAGCTCAGAGCAAAACCGTCAACGCTGTTGCACACTACGAGGCCGGGCTGACGAACCGGCCGTGGGCGTGTCATAGGTCACCACCGATTCTCCGGTGAACTCCATGCAACGTTCCAGACTCGTCATGTTCACGTGGTAGTTGCTCCGCTCGTCGAGAGAGGTTAGTTCGGAATGGAGCGGCAGCGAAAAGTCAGAGTTGCCGATCCGAACCACTTTGTAGCGCATTGTTTTCTTGACCCGGCCAAGTCCTATTCTCGGGGGTAGCGGATCCGTCTTCCACTCCAGCCGGACCATGTCCAGGGTTTCGGCATCCACCCAGAAAGAGCCTTGATAGCCGACTGTCGCTTCAGCAGAGTTATTCTGTTTGAGAAGTAGCCGGCCGCTCTCCTGTGGCACGCGGAAATTGTACCGGAACGTTTTGTGTCCGTCTTTCTTGCAAGCTCCGCCGAACTTGAATGTAGCCGAATTCCCGGAGAACACGTCGTCGTCATGAGAACCAAACAGGTCGTTGCCGATCATGCCAGGCGGTACGATCTGGTGGATGGGTTGCTCCTCAAAGTGGGTCTCGCCCGCTCGTGAGAAAAGTTCCCGATCGCCTACAAATGCTACTTCAAGGTCAAGCCGGTCCCGATGATCGAAGTTGCTGGTATTGACAGATCGGACCAGCCGGTCGATAACCGCATGACAAGTATAGTTATGTAGCTGCGACAGATGCGCCGTAATCCTGCTTCGGATGCGCTGCAACAATAATTCGGGATCTTCAGCTGCCGGGGAATCCGCGGCAAGCGAGCGAGTCCAAGGAAAAAGCGCCAAAAACAACGTCACCTGGATAAGCTTGAAAATGGGCATAGGCGCACGTCCGGCATAGCCGTGTTTAGGGTTTTTGAGCATAGCGCTCGGTCACTACGAGCCGCGACGAACCGTTCTTGGGTCGCCCGCCCACTATGACGCTTCGCCAGAGGCCGTAGATTTACAGAATTCAGGTCGCGGTGTGAAGAGCGCGTAACCCATGAAGAAAAGATTAGGGTTTAGGGAATTTCAGGCCCAAGAGGTTACGCATTGGCAACGGATTTGAAACGTAACTCGTCGTATCTTCTTCGTGACCTAAAAAATAATAAGCCCATGAGCATCCAACTGCATCGCTGGGGGCTCGCCTTTCTGGCGCTAGTCCTCTCTCTACCCGCATCGCCAGCCCATGTCACAGCACCGGGCACGGTACCAAGCATTGTCGCGGTACCCGGCATTCCCAACTTCCACCAAGTCAACGACCGTGTCTTCCGCGGCGGCCAACCCGCGGCTGAGGCTTGGCCCAGCCTCGCCAGGCTGGGCGTCAAAACCGTTATCGATCTGCGCCGGGAGGATGAGCACTCCACAGCGGCGGAAGCCCAAGCCGTGGGGGCGGCTGGCATGAAATACTTCAACGTGCCGATGAAAGGTGTCGTCGCGCCGACCCATGAGCAGATAGCCAAAGTGCTCGAGCTGCTGAATTCCCAAGAACCGGTCTTTGTGCACTGCAAACGCGGCGCCGACCGCACCGGCGCGGTTATCGCCTGTTACCGCATTGCCCATGATCGATGGGAGCGGAAGCAGGCCTTAAATGAGGCGAAGACATTTGGCATGGCCTGGGACCAAATGGGCCTAAAGCATTACGTGATGATATTCCAACCCGCCTTGTAGCGCGCGGTTAAACGCACAGGGTTCCGAACTACCGGTCGGTAAACTATCGCAGCGCGGACGCCCGATCTCTGCCGGGAGACCACAAGGGGTGAAGTGTATTCAATCGCGGCCGGTCGACGCGAAGTAAATTTCCACATTTGAGGTAAAATGAAAATCAGTTCCCTTAGAAGCAATTTAGTTCCAGCATTTCTCGCATATACGTCGTTCGCAACTCTGCTGATGGCGCACAGCAACCAAGTGGTAGTGTGGACCGCGCCCAGTTTGCATCGTGTCGGAATGTCCGATCCAGCCGGACATGGAACCGAGGTCAGCCTTTCGGCGGCGCGCGACGAATACCAATCCTTTCAAATCGTGGTGAATGGTGCATCGAGCGGCCTCAGCAATGTGCATGTGAAGGTTTCGAACCTGGAGGGACCGGACGGAGAAGTGATTCCGCGAGCCAGCCTCTCCTTGTATCGCGAAAAGTATGTTTATGTGAGCTCGTCAAGTCCCAACTGGGGCGGGACAAACAAGCCCCTTGCTATCGGCTGGTATCCGGATGCGCTCATTCCGTTTACCGATCCGGAGACGGGTAAGTCTCTTTCGGGCGCGACGCTGACGGCGGAACCGTTCGATGTCAAGCCCGGCAACAATCAGCCAATCTGGGTAGATCTTTTGGTTCCACAAGCCGCCCCCGCGGGCCAGTATTCCGGCGCCTACACCGTGACGAGCAATCAAGGCGATTTTACGGGGCCGATTTCACTGACAGTCTGGAATTTCACTTTGCCGGCGACCCCGTCGCTCAAAACCGCTTTCCTTTTCAGCCACGCTGGAACTGTCGAAGCACAGCAGGAGTTGTTGCGTAACAAGATTTCGCCATCGGCAACTCCCGCCAGCCAGATGCCCTTAATGAAGGGTCGTGGATTGAACGCCACAGATACCGGTCCCTTCAGTGGAGCCGATGTAGGCAATTGCAAGATGTCGCCGGCGCCGCCAGTCAGCCAATTCAAGCTACGGACGGTGGGTCAGCAACCAGGTGTACTGCTGTACGACTACAGCGCCGACGAAATCGGTCATTGCGCGAACCTGTATCCGACCATTCAGCAGTGGGCTCATAATATGCACGAGGCCGGTATAAGCAATCTGGTTTCGATGTCGCCCAACCCCGCTCTGTACAGTGATGGTTCCGGAACAGGCCGCTCCGCGGTGGACATCTGGGTCTTGCTGCCTGTCATGTATAACAATGCTAAATCAGAGGTGGACCACGTGTTGAGAAAAGGCGACTCGGTCTGGTCCTACAACACTCTCGTCCAGGACGCCTACTCACCCAAATGGGAAATCGACTTCGATCCGGTCAACTTCCGCATCCAGCCTGGCTTCATCAACCAGAGTTTGAACCTGACAGGTTTGCTCTACTGGCGGGTTGACCGCTGGACTTCTGACCCCTGGAACAACGTAAACAATACGGGCGCCTTCAGTTCAGCGAACTATCCGGGCGAAGGAATGCTTGTGTATCCTGGCCAGCCGGTCGGCGTTACTGGTGTGGTGGCCTCGATGCGGTTGAAATGGCTGCGGGACGGCGTGGAAGATTATGAATACATCCAGATCCTGAAGAACCTAGGAAAAGCGGATCTGGCGATGCAGATCGCGCGCTCCGTTGGGCCCGACTGGACGCATTGGACTCGCGATGCGGGCGCCATCGATTCGGCCCGACAGCAGCTTGGACAGGCCATCAATCAAATCATGAATTCGGCGCCTCGGCCAGTGATCACGACGGCTTCGTCAGGTCCGGATCCTGCGGCTAAGCCGGCGCCGGTAAACGATCGGTAAGTCGTGCCCACCAGACGTAGAAGGTGGGCAGCAGGAAAATACTCATGATCAGGTCGACGATGAGTCCGCCAACAATCACGATCGCAAACGGCCTTTGCGAGTCCGACCCAATTGCGTGAGAGAGTGCGGCCGGCAGCAGTCCCAAAGTGGCCACTAGCATGGTCATCATGATGGGCCGAAGGCGCCGCACGGCTCCTTCGATGGCGGCCGTTTCAATGGAATGTCCGCGCGCGCGCAACTGGTTGATGTATTCCACCATGATCACGCCAGTCTGAACAGAAGCGCCGAACAGAGCCAAGAAACCAATACCTGACGACACGCTGAAGTGCGTGCCTGTTACGTATAACGCTAGAAGACCGCCGACCCGGGCCACGGCGACGTTGACCAAATGCAGGCAGGCCCATTTCGCGGAGCCAAAAGCAGCATAGATGATCAGGAAGATTAGGAAGATGGTTGAGGGTACAATGATCAGCAACCGCGCCTCGGAACGTTTCTGGCTCTCATACTCGCCTGCCCATTCAAAGCTGTACCGGGGCGGGAGCTTCACGTGTTCGTTGACCTTCCGGATTGCATCCTCCACGGTGCTACCCAGATCGCGGCCGCGTACGCTGTACTTGATAGCAACGTAGCGCGAATTCGCTTCGCGATAAAGCTGCGAGGCGCCGTCCGCCATCTGAATGGTGGAAAGTTGTGCCAGCGACACTCGCTCGCCCGATGGCGAGAGCAGGCGAATCTTTGCGATCGCTTCCTTGGTATCACGGTAAGGTGCAAGATATCGGACCGCCAAATCGTAGCGTTGCTCGCCCTGGATCACCTGGGCGACCGGGTTGCCTCCCACCGCGGTCTGGATAGCGTCTTGAACATCCGCGACATTGATCTGGAAGCGGGCCGCCGCGTCGCGATTCACTGTCACGTTCAGGTTCGGTTGGCCGATCACTCGCAAAAGAGCGAGGTCCACGATGCCTGGTATCGAGCGCATAGCGTCGACAGTCTCGGCGCCCTTCTCTTCGAGTGCCGTCAGATCTTCGCCGTAAATCTTGACCGCTAGCTGTCCCTTTACTCCGCTAACCGCCTCTTCCACATCGTCCGCGATCGGCTGCGAGAAACTCCAAATCACACCGGGAATTGTTTCGAGTTGCCGATTCATGGAGGCAATCAGTTCTTCCTTGTTCTGATGGAACTCCGGCCGCCACTGTTCCTTGGGCTTCAAATCGACAAAGAATTCGGTATTGGAGAACTCGGTGGTGTCCGTTCCGTCATCCGGCCGGCCGACCTGGGAAACCACCTGTGTAACTTCCGGGAAGGAGGCGAACAAGATGCGCGCTTGATTCATCACGATCGTGCCTTCAGTCGGGCCGATGCTGGGAGCCGCCGTACCACGCACCCAGATGGCGCCCTCATCCAGGTGAGGCAGAAACTCCGACCCAATGCGTCCACCGGACAAGAGATAGAAGCTGCAGCACACCGCACTCACCGCCGCTCCGACCATCACCCAACGATGATGAACGGTCCAAGTCACGGTACGCCGGTACCCTCTGGTAATCAGGCCGACTACAGGATTTTCCCAGGTGCGGGTCTCCTTGCGGAATAGGAAACTTACCAAAACTGGCGCCACTAGCATCGAAAAAAACAGTGCACCCAGCAGTGCGAACGCTACCGTCCAGGCCATCGGCCGGAACAGGCGGCCCTCCACCTTCTGCAGTGTGAAGATGGGCAGATAGGCTGTGATGATAATGGTGATGGCGTAGAAGACGGGCCTTTGTACCTCGTGCGCCGCGGCGCGAATTCTGTCCGGAATCGATTTGGCGACATGCTCCTGAGGGTCTAAGTGACGAAGTATGTTCTCGATCATCACGACCGTGCCATCCACTACCATGCCAAAATCCAGCGCGCCCAGTGACAGCAGATTGGCGGGAATATGCCGGAGATTGAGACAGATCGATGCAAATAACAGCGAAAACGGAATCGTGACCGCAACGATGAGGGCGCTGCGAGCGTTTCCTAGAAACAGCAACAGGATCAGGGCCACCAGGATGAAGCCATGAGTCAAATTGTGCAGCACTGTTTGGGTTGTATAGTGGACCAGGTCGCTCCGATCCAAAAATGGCACGATCTTCACGCCTGGTGGCAGGATGTGGCCGTTGAGCTCTTCGACCTTTTTGTGGATCGCGGCCACCGTTGGGTCGGCGTCCGCGCCTTTGCGCAAAAACACAGTGCCCTCGACGACGTCATCATCATCGATAATCTTGCCGTCCGCCCGGTGAACCGCTTTGCCGATCTGCCCTAACCGGATCTTTGGTCCCTGCTCCACCGTCGCGATAGCACTAATATGCAACGGCGTTCCATTCTGGGTTTTGAGGACGATATTACGGATGTCATTCACGTTTCGAATCAGGCCGATGGTGCGCACGTTGACCTGCTGCAGGCCGAGTTCTATAAAGCTCCCGCCACCATTGGCGTTGTTGTTGGCCAACTGTTGCTCTACCTGACTCAAACTAAGTCCGTAGGACACAAGTTTGTCGGGATCGATTTGCACCTGATATTCCTTGGTGAGACCGCCAAAGCTGGATACGTCCACCACGTCGGGTATGGACCGGAACTGCTTCTCGAGTACCCAGTCTGCAATAGACCTCAGCTCCATCAGGTCGAATTGCGGATTCGTGCTCTCGAGCGTATAGAGGTAGATTTCGCCCACCGGGCTGAAATCGGTCCCAATCTGCGCCTGTACGTTGGTTGGCAACTCAGCCTGCGAGAGCCGTTCCAGCGCCTTCTGACGATTCCAATCGTTTTGCGAAGCGTCGTCGAAAACCAATATCAGGTTGGACAGGCCGAACATCGAAATGGACCGCATGTGCTCCAGGTGCGGAATGCCGTTCACGGCGATTTCTATCGGAATCGTTACCTGTTGCTCCACCTCTTCGGCTGCTCGTCCGGGCCACTGGGTAATGATCTGTACGTAATTGTTGGCCACGTCCGGGTACGCCTCTACCGGAAGCTTGTGAAATGAGATTACTCCCCATAGCAACATCAGGACGGCTGCAGCTACGACGAGGAATCGATTGTTCAGAGCGAAATCGACGAAGGCATGAATCATGCAAGGCCATCACTGATTCGCCGTGTACTGCAGGTCTAGCGCATTTGTCACCACTCGATCACCGGGCCGGATCCCGGACACAATCTCCTGCCGGCCGGGCGCGACCATCTGGCCACTTATGACTTCAACGCGCCGAAACGTGTTGTCACTTTGCGGAACATAAACCCAGTCCCGGTCGTGAAGATGCAAAACGGCGGAGGCCGGTACGGTCGCGTGCACTTCCATGGTTGGACCATGGAACTCGGCTGTAACAAACATGCCAGGGCGAAGTATGCCTGGATTCTCGACTTCCAAACGAACCTTGGCGGTGCGGATAACAGGGTCGAGAATCGGTGCGATATTGCCGATCCTACCCTTCAAGAGCCGCTTAGGATAAGCGACCAGATGAACATCCGCCCACTCGTTCAAGTGAACCTGCGGCAGATTGTTCTCAAACACATCGCAGATTATCCAGACGTGTGAAAGATCAGAGATGGTGAAAGGATTGGGCGAGGACAGCGCCTGCACTCCCGCCGATGTCGTGATCTGCTGGTCGGTGATGACGCCCGAAACCGGCGCGTAGATGTTCACGATTCCGGTTGGATTGTTTAGATCGGCGCCTAGAGCTCGAAGATGTTCCGCGGTGGTGTCAAGATCGACCTTTGCGTTGTTCTCGCCGTTCTGAGCAACTTCAAGGTCCTTTGCCGCGATGGCTCCGGTCTCATAGAGCATCTTGGCACGCTCCACCTGGACTTTCGCCAATTGCTCATTCTCGATGGCCTTCCGATAGTCGGAGAACGCCTGCGCAATGTCGGTGCTGCGGAGCTTGAAAAGGAGCTGGTCTTTTTTTACTTCGTCGCCCAATCGCGCGTCAATTTCCACGACTCGGCCGGATGCCAGGGAGATGACGGGCACGTTACGAGAAACATCGGCGCTGACCACGCCTGTCACGTTTAACTCCGGAGCGGCGGAAAATCGGGTTGCTGTGGCGATCGGAAATTGCTCGGGATGATCCACGATCACCGAGCCAGCCAGCTTGTGGACTATCTCCGGGCGTAGCGGTTCCTCGATTCGGGGATCAGCTTTCACTCTCTGATCACAGGCGGTCGGCACAATGCATAGGATGACGGCGAACCCCGTCTCGACGAGGATGAACCGTCTCATTGGATGACCTCACGCCCCACCGCAAAATTTAATTGGTTCGCAGCATTCAAATAGGCCCCCACCAGGTTTAGATAACCCAGTTGGATACTGCGATAATCCTGCTGCGCCTGCAAAAAGTCGAGCAGCGATGCCCCGCCGTTCCGATAGGAAAACGAAATGGTCTGCCTCACGCGGACCGCTTGCTGTAGATAATGAGCCCGGTAGGGGCGAAGCAGGGTCAAATTACTCTGCAGAGCGGCGTAAGCCGAATCGACATCGCTGAAAACCTGCTTCTGCTCTGCCTCTACCAAACGCTGTTGTCGCGCCATATCGAGCTGCGTGCGTGCCTTCTCGCCCTGGTTGCGGTCGAAAATGCGGAGTGGGATCGTGATGCTAACTCCAAAGAAAATCGGGATTGGCGGATCGCGGGCGATGTCCAAGCCAAAAGTCGGATCGGTCGAACCGTTGGCTACGGCGAGGCGGTAATCTGTCTTGGCTTTATCCACAGCTTGCATCGCCGCTCTAAGGTCCGGCCGAGTCCCGAGGGCGATCTCGCGCAACTCCGCCTGTGGAGTAGCGAGCTCGGTGAAGTCAAACTGCCCGGCGACATCCAGTTGCTCAACAGGCGCGCGATCGTTGAGCAGCGCAATTAGCTGGATCTTGGCGGTGCGCAAGTTGACCAAGGCTGTCTGCAGGTCGGATTCAAACTGGACACGTTGCAATTCCAGCCGGTCGAGATCCACCTGCGCAATATCGCCCGCCTTGAATCGGCTGCGACTGATGTCGATCACGCCATCGTAGTATTCGAGGTTCTCGCGCGCGACGTTGACGACAGCCTTCTGCTGTAACACCTGCACGAACGCGGTGCGTAGGTCGAAAAGCAGGTTCCGTTCCTGGTCGGCCAGTTGGGAGATGGCGATGGCAGTACCACCTTGAGCGCTCTCCCGCCTCAATTCACGCTTATGTTCGCGCTCATGCAGGTAGCTGACGGAGAGGAATGGCAGCGTGTTGGTAAACGGCTGATATGGATTGCTGGTGATGGGATTCAGCTGATCGACCGATATCGTGAGGTCAGGGTTGGGGCGCAAGAACGCAGTAATCTCCTCAGCGCGCGATTCCCCAATTCCGATCTGTGCCGCGCGCAGCGTTGGATTGCTGGATTGGAGTTCCTGTTTGGCTTGCTCCCAGGTCAATATCTTCTGCCCGAAAGCCAAGCTGGCCATCCACACGATCGCCCAAATTGCGTGCCCTAGACGCCGACTGAGGCACCCCATGTCTTCTCCCTCGAAGGCCGGCGCCATTCAAACCAAAAATAGACGCACCAAGCCCTCACGGCTCGCCATAGGTCAACATCCGACCCTATGGATGAGAGATGCAAGAGACCACCGGTTGCCGCAAAAAAACAATTGGGCTGCGCACTCCGATGGTCGCGATCAAGCGGCGCAATTGACTTGGGGTGATTTCGAAGTATCTCGCTTTGGGATGGCACTCTGGCTGCGAATCCATCGATACAGCTCGCAACAATCCGCTATTGGCATCAGGAGGAAGGGGAGCGGATCGTCGAACGCAAAGCACGCCGCCTCTTGAACACCGCGAAAAGACCTTACAAAATCGCGCCAGGCCAAAGTACCGTCGCGCAAAGAACGGAGAGCCGAGAACAGATCAAAATCCTCTACGATCCATTTGCGTCCCTCGGACGCTGGCGCCGTGGCTACCGGCTGTCCGGTGAGATGCAGATAAAGCGCACGAGCGACGTCCATGCCATTGGTGGCGGTAAAGAGCCGAAATGTGCAACCGATGCGCGGGTTTACGTCCAGCACCTTGTACTTTCCGTCACGCTGATCATACCGGTATCCGATATCGAGAATGCCCTGGTATCCGATCGATCTCATAAATTCAGCCGTGATCCTCTCAACCGTCTCATTTCGAATGCAGACTCCCAAGCTGGTCACGCCTGTATTCACAGGAAAGCGGCGGATCTTCTTCCCGGTCACGCCGAATACGCACCGAGAATTCTGGTCGAAATAGCCGTCAAACATCCAGTCTTCACCGGGGACAAATTCCTGAATTAACAGATTTGGTTTCTCCCGATCTCCTGCCTTGGCGTAGAGCTCCAGGAGTTCAGGGCGAGACTGGATTACGAATTTGGTCCCTCCCGCTCGCGCGCGTAGACGTTCAGCATCAGTCGCTTTGACCATGACGGGAAAGGTGGCGGTCTCGAGAAAACGAGTTACATCTTCTTTCGAGCGTGGAACGAATGATTGTACGGTTGGCACACCGCTTTGGCGGGCAAGTTCTTGCATCCGGCTCTTGTCGCAGAGCAAGCGCACGAGCGTTGGGTCCTGATACGGAAAACGGAACTCTTCGCGAAGAGCTGTCGCGTGCTCCGCCACCCAGATCGCGCCTGGATCGGTGGTGGGGATCAGAATCGGCCGGCCACCTAGCTTTCGTCCGATTTCCAGTAGGCTGGACACGGATTGGGCGGGAGCGGCGCTCTCAATATTTCGGACAAAACGGCCGCGGCAATATCGCGAATTGAAAGCCGGCTCCCAATGTGCGTCCACACAATAGACTGGCACGCCGAGTCGTCCCAGGCTTCGTACGATACCCAAGCCGCCATGATGCACCGACCGAAGAACCACGACCGGCGTTGAATTCATGTTTTCACTCATCACTAAGCATTCTGCTGCGGCAGCGTCCGGAAACCCGGCGGACAGCCCTGCAGGAGCGGGAAACAGCTTGTTCCTCCGGAATCATCTTCACTTCCCCATTCTCGACAGGGAACACGGCTCCCAGATCGTCAATGTGCTCCAGGATGAACTCCAGGTCGCATAGCCGGCCCGTACGCTCGAGGAAGTCGACGCTGCGACTGTGCAGACACGCGGTTGGCGGGGCGTCGCGCCAGCGAGTGACAATCGACGTTGTTTGCGGATTTTCCGGTAGGTATCCTTTGCTCATTAATCCTGCGGCGATCCAGGCGCAGCATATCTGGTCTTCCTCACGGAACTCACCTTTACTTCCAGCGCCGATAATGGCCACCCGAGGATGGTGTTCGGTTAGATAAGCCGCGAGAATGGTGTGATTGCGAAAACAGCCCAAAAATGTGGCTTCGCAGGCAGCCGCTTCATGAATAACCTTGGTGCCTGAGGACGAAACCAGGACGAGAGGACGGTGAGTATCGGTCCGGCTACTGAGTTGTGCGGGACTATTGTCCATTTCAAAACCAGCGGGCATGGTTCCACTGGATTCACCGGCAAGCAGCGGATCTTTGAATTTGTGAGCTAGTGCCAGAGCCGCTTCGATGGTCGGGACGGGAAAACATCGGCGACCGGACGCCGCGGCGGTAATCGCCGTAGTGGTGGCGCGGATGACATCGACAGCGACGATCGCAAAACCTGCCCGATAACGCTGCACACTTTCCGGCAAGCAATCGATCACGACCGATTTCCTCATAGTTTAGTCTCCTTGTCTGGGGTCTGACTCCCTCACGAAGCGAGCAATGCGGGCGGTGTGAGGATCATTGGGCGGAGATTCTCCCGACCGAAAGCGTCGGAGTGCAGACCGCGCCTATAGATCTCCACCCTAAGCAACTCTTCCAGTCTGACGTTACACAACCGCACGCGCGGCCCGAAGTGATTGATGAGTGCAAACTGGCTCGGTTTATTGGGTGCCTCGAAAGTTACGATATCCAGGCCGAACGCAGTGGCGAACCGGTCTGCGAGGCCGCCGTTGAAGCTTCCGTCATCGTCGAAGAGCCCAACACCCTTAGCGCTCTCCCGAGCTTCCACCACCAGCTCGCGGACGCCGGCATCCAACCAGCGGCGTCCTTGACTAATCAACTGTTGGGCGGTATCTGAGTCGAATGCGCCGGTATGCTTCTTGCCGAGTTCGAACTGCACTTCGAGTCCTCGCGCTTCGGCCATATTCAGCGCTTGGCGCGCGCTGAGTGGCATGTCGGTGAAACCCTCGCCGCACTCAATACGCGTAAAGCCGATGTCGGCGCAGAGGTCCAGGTACGCTGGAAGGCAGTTTTGGGCAACGGCGATTTCGAATGGACCTCCGCCGGTGACGGTAGGAACGCGATGTTTAACTGCAGAGGCAACTTTTCGTCGCGTAGCGTCCTCGTTGGCCACCATCCAGCAGGCCATGGATACTTTCAGAATTGCTATCAGGTGAGAGCTTTGCTCCAGGTGGCTCTCAAGGGTAGCTGGATCGTAACCTGGATCGAATGGACTGGTTAGTGGAGGCAGCTCAGGGACGCCGATTAGCTTGAGGTAATCACAAGTGTGGAGGTGTTTTCCAGAGGGCATAGGTTTGTTTTCCTTGAATATTTTTCAAAACAGCCCCGCCGCGATTTCTTTTTGGGCAACTCGCCAAGGAGTCAGGCGGTTGTCAAAAGTGGGGTCGCGGCGAGGCTTCTCGCAGTTGCGCTCCATTCGTGCAGTCACCTGACCCATGGTCAGGATCTCGACATCCCCGCGGTCGCGCGCTAGAGTCAGGCGCTCAAGAATGTCCCCGAACAAGGAGAGCCCTTGCTGAGATTCAGCTAGATTTTCGGGATGAAGACAAAAATGAAATATCCCCCGATGGCGGGCAGCTGCCTCCAAACCCCGGGTGAAGCGTTCGAGACGCGATCGCAACGCGATAACTTTGGTTCTCGAGGGCCCGATCGGGTAAAGGAACAATGAAGATGGGATATTCCACAGCCCTGGGAGAGTCTCGTGTGGCCAGACCGGCGGCGGGGCGGCACGGGCCAGTTCGTCGAGAGCTCGTAAAAGCGCTCCTGGAAGTGTGCGCCCCAACCGGCAGGCGAGCACTGGCGTGCGGCCTCGGTAGCTGCGGATCCCGGACTCGGGCAACAACTCGTGGTATGCCTCCTGTTCGCGGCCGAAGGAGAAGGAAAGCGGCGACACAAGAGCTCTTTGCAAAGCCTTGACGCCCTCCGCCAGTTCCCGCCTCACTACATCCCGGGTTGCCCGTCTGTCGGTCCATATAAAGTGAGTTAGCCCTGCGTGCAGGCCAACTTCCTGGAATGGCCGCGCCTCGCGCAGACGATCTACGAACGATCGCCGATACCACAGTGGCGCCGTCGTCTCCCGGCCTCTCGGTATCCTGACCGTCCAAGCTTCGAGTAACCCTGCCATTCGAACATCCCGTGCCCCTTCGCTTTCGTGAAGCGTCATGCCGCCCACCACAAACCATGTCGCGCTCACACCTGCTGCGCATAGTCGCGCCAGGAGCTTTTCGTGCGCGTCAAGCGTATTGTGAGTTTCCGGTAAGCGTGCGTGACTGCAGTTAGCGGTAGCTGATACGGTGTGCCAAGGGCGGGAGGCCCCGGCGAGATGGCACAGGAAACGGAGCATTATCGGGACGAGGTGGAGCAG